>ERZ1026880.10-NODE-10-length-137284-cov-10.540112_pt1 | contig 137284 bp, 98 predicted proteins | sample MGYA00380170_ERZ1026880 | MGnify/ENA primary metagenome ERZ1026880 (study PRJEB33269, sample SAMEA4719806) | human gut metagenome | biome: human-associated habitat; feature: organic feature; material: feces | place: Cameroon | collected 2013-10 ...
GCGGCGATGGTACTGCACTCGAGAGGGTGTGGGAGAGTAGCACGCCGCCGCTTCACATGTTGGGCCTCCCGGTCGAGCCTTTGGCTCCCGGGAGGCCCATTTTTTATGTTCCCTGGAATTCCCACCGGATATGCTCCGGGAACCCTTTTTTCGTATCTTTTCCCATGCTTACCGAATCCCGTTGCCTATTGGATTCCATCGGCGGCAATATAGCATCTACAGTGTGCGAAATAAGAAGTATCCGTAGTAAAGGCAGCCGATCGCTCATACCTGTTGCACAACCTTGACACGTATGCCCAACTCTGCAAACCAGCAGTGCGACACGCCGATTTGGCTTTTTGCTGCTCCTGTTGTATTCTAGTCAAGTTGCGCTTAACGGATAGACACCGGAAAGCGTTGCATAATTGGAGAATTCGCCTAGTGGTCTATGGCGCACGCTTGGAAAGCGTGTTGGTGTAACAGCCTCACGAGTTCGAATCTCGTATTCTCCGCCCGGATTGAAACCCTGGAAACCGTTGGAATCATTCGGTTTCTGGGGTTCCTTCTTTTCCACTCCGTTTTCCGGTTCCTTCCAGATTCCCTCCGAATGCTTCTTTCGTTGGCCTCGGTTTTTTGAATCGTCCCGTATCGCAAGTCTCGCGTGTACGGGCCGGCATCCAGGAAAGTCTCTGATTGCCATGCTGCGGCTTATTGGTGCCAGTCTGTGGTCTCAATAATGGGATTGTTTGCCCTCATATGTCGATATTTGATTGCGATTCGGTGGGGGAGTTGCGTACATCGTCGTTTTACGCGCACTTTTGCGCTGCGTTACGTTACGCTCGAAATCGTGACGTTGAGAGAAAGAAGCACGACGATGGTTGACAAGACGGCTGCCGGCAGCCAGCAGACTGACCAACGCGATGCTGATACTCGTGACTCTCTGGCGGCGCTTGCCCGACGCCGTTCGAATTCATCGCCAATCGTATTGCAGAGTGATGTGCAGGCCGCTCCGCAGGAAAAGCAGGAAAAACAAGAAAAGCAGAGCGAAGCTGGGTCTGCCTTGCAAACGGGCGAGGATGCGAATGATGACGTGAATCGTGCGGAAGAATCGCAAACCGTGAAAGAAAAAGACGCTGTGGATGGTCCTGATAATACGCAGCAGCCGCAAATGGCATCCATAAGCGCCATCACAACGCAGGTTTTGCCACCAAGCTTTATTCCGACCGCAACCGGTCGTATTCGTCCCGTAACGGGCGCTTTTCCCGCAGTTCAGTCCGCTTCGCAGACGGAACAGGCGCAGCGCAGGCGATCCATCCGCTCGTTGGCCGCGGGGTCGTTGCGTAGAACCAACATCGGCAATGCTGAAAAGGCCGGCGATGCGGGGAGCGCGGGTAGTACCGGACGGACGGCGGGGAATGGCGATACGCCGTCGCCGCGAATCGCCAGCAGTGCTCCCCATTATGCGAATTGACCAGTGGACTGATCGGAACGGCCAACGTAACAAATCAGTGGGAATACTGGACATACACGCGGTTCACGCACGGTACGCGCGCTTCGCGCTGCATTGTACGTCGCTGTACTACGTCATTCCAATTGAATCGCAACAATGCGTATAGCAGATGAAAAGCACATACGAAAAACGCGCATGAAAAAACGGTCCCGATATATTCGAGACCGTTTTTCATGAGTCGATGAAGCAAACGCTGTCCGGCAGCAAACCGGCTCAGTCTTCGCTGGTTTCGCGCTTATACTGCACGAACGTCTTCATGGCGTAGGCAAGGCCGGCAAGCAGCAGAATGGCTGCGCAGGCAAGGGAAATGCCGATGCCGGTTTGTGCAAGCTGCCCATATTCCGACTTGGTCAGCGCGCCGGTGGATGCGGCGGTTTGATCGCCGGACGCTGTGACGGATCCAGTTGCGGCACCATTCGCGCCAGTGTCGGCAGCCGTGCGCACAGTGCCAGTGGCGCCGTTGGCTCCAGTAACGGTCGTACCGGCATTCGTTCCAGCCGTGGTGCCATGCGTGCCGGTAGCAACGGATGAGCCGCCCTGCTGACCCGTCTTGGAGTTCGCGTCCTTCAGCGCCGCGATGAACGACTGATGCCACTGGTGGCTGCTCGCCGCAAACGCGTCATGCCTCGTCTTGAGTTCGTCGTGGGTCTCCTTCATATCGGCATGCATCTGGTTGAGGTGGGCCTGCGTGTCCTGCATATCCTGATGCAGAGCGTCGTGACGCTCCTGACCGCGCTTGACCGCGCCGTCAATCGCATTCTTTATATCCTCGCGGTCCTCCTGGTAGTTCTTCCAGGCCTGTTCGCCGTACTGGCGAAGCGCGTCGGCGTCCTCGTGCGCGTTCTGATGCAGCTGCTCGGCGTGCTGCTTGGCGGTTTCCATATCCGACTTGATCTGCTGGTTGGTTTTGCGCACATGCTGTACGGCATCGCACGCTTTGTCGGTGCACACGGCCATATCCTGGTCGATCTGCCCGCTGATGGCGGTGCTGCCGGCCAATCCGTCCGTAGACGGTGCGACTTCACTGGCCGAAGCCGCGGAAGGCAGGACGGCCATGCCGATGGTTAATATTCCCGCCGCTGCAGCTGCTGCAATACGATTCCTCATGGTGGTTCCTCTCCTGCGCACGTTTGCATTCGATCTGTGATTGTGCGCTCGCGTTCATTCCGTATGCCATAGTAGGAGGGGAATGTGCCTAAATAAACCGGTGGAAAAATGACATTTGTCTAGTTTCTGCGATGCTGCAGCAGTCTTCATAGTTTAAGCAGGAAACCAGAAACCAAACCAGAATCCGGAACAGCCTGCTCAAAACATGACCAAGCAGGCCAAGCAACGGCTCAGACCACCCGTACTTATCCCGCCCGTATTGGTTTATCTCGCGGCGGCCCCCAACAAAGATCACTCGACAATAGTGATGAATGGGCTAGCCGGCAGATTAAAGTCGTTGTACAGCATGCTCGCGCACTTCGGATTGCCACTGAACAGGTAACGAACCTGGCTCATGGCGTTGAGATCGTTCAGTGTTGAACCATCGGCTGCGGTGAGCAACACCTGATTGCCCCTGATAGTGGCATTGACCGCCTGCCATTGACCGGAATAATTGGCGACCTCAAACCCCTGCAATGCCGTAGTGGTGGGAGCGGCGATATTGCTGATACCGCTTAACGGGGTCGCTTTCGGAACGCTCTTATAGTTTGGTGCGATTGCGCTCGCGGTCTTCGAATAATTCGGCTGCATGGCTTTCAGCCCGCTTGCGGTGCCGTTCCGGAAAGACAAAGCGATTGCGCCGTTCGCAGTGTGCCGGGCACGTTCGATAAGCGGTCCGTTGGGTACGGTGGTGCCGTCTTCCATGGCGAGATATTGCGCGGCCATGCGCGCCCCGAGAATATCCTTGCCGAGCGGATGGATCAGCGCGGATGTGCCCTTATCTGTGTCAAGGGAAACCGTCATCGCCACGTTCGACGAATCGTGCAGGTTGGTGTTGCCAAGCGTGGTCCGTTGCGCTTCTCGCACGTTTTGCGTGTACTGGTAGTTTGGCCAGCGCGCGAGCTGTACGTACAGGAACGGCAGGTCCTTGCGTCCGAACACGTTACGGTACTGGTTGATCAGCGCGGTCATTTGCGATTCGTATTGCAAGGCAGTTCCGTAATTATTGGCGTCATCGCAACCTTGATACCACAGCACGCCCGCCACATGGAATCCCTTCAACGGCGCGATATGGTTCGCATAAATATCGCCGCCTTGTACATGCCGGCGAATAGGCGTGCCACCCCACGCGGTCTGGATGATGCCAATCGGCACATTGGGGTGCTTGGCGCGCAACTGCATGGCGAATTGCTGAGCCAGATAGCTGAGGTGCAGTGAATTCGTGGAATCTGCAGTCAGCCATGCATCGGCGCTCTGATTAACAGCGGACAGTGGAAAATCAGTGTCTTCAACATCATGATTTGCGATGACAAATTTCACGTTGTCATCTACGAGCGGTTTCGGCAAATCGCCTGTCGTGATTAGTCCATTGCCAAAATTGTAAGTAGCGTTTTCGTAATACTGCACATAGTTGAGTTCCATATTCGACTGGCCAGCGGCTACGAAGACGTCTCCCACATACACTTTGGCCAGTTTCAGCACGGTTTTGCCGGCGTACTGCACTTGCAGCGAATACGGATTGAGACTTGCCTTTTGCGCGCTCAGCGTGCAGGTGAAACTGCCGTTTTTCGCTACCTTTGCCTTGACGCTCTCGGAGGTTTTGCCTTGCGTAAGTGTCGCTGACAGTTTCGAAACGTCGATGGGGTTGCTTTCCGTGGAGCTGACGTTGCCTTTGACTACGATTGGCTGATCGCGCTGGAACACCATATTGTCCATGTAGTATGAGGGCAGCTGCACATCAACAGTGGCCGCAGTATGGGCGGTGGCGGTGGATTGCGATCCGGTTTTACCGGTTGCCGTTCCGTTGCCCCATTTGGGGCCGCACCCGACGATGATGGCAACGACTATTCCTACGGTTACGATAACGGCAAGTGCCGTTCTTGCCAATCGTTTCGTATTCAATTCTGATTTGCCTCGTTCTTTGTCAACGCCCGCTCGAAGGTTCTGGCCTGTTTGTCATATGCGGCTCGTTCGGTGTTGGCTTTGCTGGTGGTTCCGGACGGGTCGGCTTTGCAGTCAAGCGCCTTCGGCGATTTGACTTCTTCCTGATACAAGGTGCTGAGCTTTTCCAGATCATATGAGGAATCCATGCTGGAAAATGCGTCGACAATCTTTCCCTTGAGCTGGAAATCCTTGGAATATGAAGCGTTCATGGCGGCAACCGCGTCTCTGCAGTCGTTAATGGCATTCAGTTCGCGCATTTTCTGCGATGTTCTCACGCCCATGACGCCGAAGACCACAATGCATACCGCAACGACGATAACGGCTACGATGATGGAACGGCGAATCAAGTTCTTGACATGGTTATGTACCCAAGTGTCGCCATCTTGCACGCCTTGCGATATGGCGATTTGGAATGGATCTTTGGTGTTTGTTTGATAGGAAACCCCTGATGCGTCTGTTTCAGGCTTTCCGTTACGATTGGTGATGTTAACGGAATTGTCGGGTTTGCTGGTTTCGACGGTCGCGGTACTGCTGAACGTTCGGGGCTTGCGGACGTTACTTGCTTGACTGTCAGCTTTATTTGGCTGCCTTTCGTGCCGTGCCATGCTTCCCTCCAGGAGTCCGCGATACCGTTTTGATGTTGTCTATTGGAGGTGGTCCGACAAGGTCCTCTGTTCCCAAATGACAATACATAAGGTATGTTACCCGTTCCACTTCCGAATGCCAGCACTTCATGTTGTGGCATATTCGGTAAATGTGAAGTTTGGTCTGGAATCCAGCTGCTTTATTTTAAGTGGGGACATCTCAGAATACACTTAAGTTTTGCGTGTGCAATTGCGTCAACGAGTGAAAATGCGTTTTGTGAGAGAGGCTGACGATGATATCGCCGAAAAGCTTAATGAAGATTGCGACCACCGCTTCCGTGGCTGCAATGACGGTTTCCGTTGCCGTGGTGCCGGCTTACGCCATGCAGGATATTGCGATTGAGGATGCGCCAAGTTCTTTTGCCGCAACTGTGGATGATGTGCAGAATTCGTCAAACAGCATGCCGGACAATCCGAACGCGACGCTGCCGGAAACGGTAAGCGAAAACATTTCGGACGATTCCACTGTGGTTTCGGAGAACCTTGCGGTTACGCCGGAAGGTGATGTACAGAACATTGAGACCGGCGAAACCGTGACGGACGCTCAGCTGGTCGGCACGCAATCGCAGCAACCTGATCCACTGGCCAAAACGGATGGCGAATCATTCATTCCGGTGAGTGCCTCGGATGTGAAAGATGCTGTGGAACAACCTGTGAAACAGTCTGCGGAGCAGTCGTCCTTGAAGGGTGGCTCGACTGTCCGGCTCACTAAATTCGAGAGCAACGAATACGGAGCACACTGGGGAACCTACAACGGAACAAAGGCATTTTTCGACTATAAGAACAACCTCTTCGCACAGCAGGCCAAGGGTGTGATCGATGTTTCCCAATGGCAGTATGACATTGACTGGGCCAAGGCGAAGGCCGATGGTGTGGAGGGTGCGATCATCCGTTTGGGTTATGGCTGGGGCAACTATGCCGATGCCAAGGCGCAGCGCAACATCAATGAATGCAAACGTCTCGGTATTCCTTTTGGCATCTACTGGTATTCGTATGCATACGATGCGAACTGCGCACGTGCGGAAGGCAATGATGTGGCTGCCAAACTCCGCCAGATGGGCGTGAGCCCGAACGATTTGAAATACCCTGTGTATTACGACCTTGAAAAGTGGACATGGGCTGGTCATACCCCGCCGACCAATCCGAATGTTTATAGCGGTATGGCCGACGCCTGGTATGTCGCACTGCAGTCCGCCGGATACAAGAATCTCGGTGTGTATTCGTATACAAGCTACCTGCAAGGCCCGTTGAACAATTCGAACATCTACGCAAAGACCCGTTGGGTGGCCCAGTATGGTGCTCAAATGGGATACAACGCCTTTGGCACCAACGACCGCGGCTGGCAATACACCAGTTCCGGCCATATCAACGGTATCAGTGGTTCCGTGGATATGAATGCTTTTGGCAGCAAGAATTATGCCCAGGACTCGTCCGTCATTGATGTGCGCAAGATGCCTGTGGTGAGTGTTCCTGATGGGAATTATTTCATCAATTTACATTCCAAGGTGTCTTCCAGCGTGGATATTCCAGGAGCCAACGCGTCTGATTCCATAGCTATTCAGCTATATTCTGGTAATGGCTCTAAAGCGCAACAATTTAAATTCTCTAAACAATCAGATGGCAGCTATGTGATTACCAATGTGAATTCCGATAAAGCCTTGGATGTTCGAGGAGCGGCAGCGGGTAATAATTCTGTGGTGCAACAGTATGCAATTAATGGAACGAATGCACAGCGGTGGTTCATTCGTGATTCCGGTGCGGGATATTATCTGCAGTCGGCTTTGGGTAATTGGGTGCTTGATTTGAGCGGTGGCAACACCTCTAACGGTACTGCGATTCGTCTTTATGCGCCAAACGGTACTCAGGCTCAACGATTCGTTGTTTCCTCTAGCGAAGTTAGTGTACCGGTAAATGCTGCGGTGAACATCAAATCCGCAGGGAAATCCAATCTTGTATTTGATGTGCCAGGAGCTTCTACCGCAAACAGCGCTAGAATTCAGCTGTATGCGGCTAATGGAACGAACGCACAGAAATTCCGTTTCCAGCAGATTGGCAATGGAACCTACAACATTGTCAATGTGAATTCCGGCAAGGTACTGGATGTTTATGGCGCTTCTGCGTCCAATGGTGCGGTTCTACAGCAATATGACAGTAACGGTACGGTTGCTCAACAATGGACTGTTCGCAACTATGGCGATGGGAAAATCTCATTGATGTCAGTGAACGCGAATAAAGCTATTGATGTACCGGGCGCGAATTATTCGTCCAACGTCGCATTGCAGCTGTATTCGCCAAATGATACCGCTGCCCAGCAATGGATCATCGAGAAGTCTAAAACCATGCGCGACCGTTTGAATGAGCAGGCGGCAAAGCATAGGCAGGATTTGCCTGATGGCACATATTCTTTCGGTTCAAAGCTAAAGACGAACATGAAAATGGACGTATATGGTGCGTCCCGTTCGGACTGCGCCAATGTGCAACTTTGGACTGGGAATGGCACGAATGCTCAAAGATGGAGAGTATCGCACGATGACAACGGTTATGTGACACTAACCAGTGCGAATTCAGACAAAGCTCTGGACGTTTATGGTGCGAGCACTGCCAACGGTGCCAACGCGCAGCAATATGCCTCGAACGGCACATACGCCCAGAAGTGGATCGCCATCAAAAACTCCGATGGCTCATACACGTTCCAGTCGGCGCTCGCGGAAAACAAAGTCCTTGATGTTTCGGGTGCTTCTACCTCGAATGGTGCCAATGTGCAGCTATATGCCGCAAATGGCACGAATGCCCAAAAGTGGGTGAAATAAATGGCTGATCTGCTTTCTGGGAACATAACAGATCAGCCATTTATTACATTATGGTTTTATTTGCATCTTTTGGACTACCTATGAACGGGACGGCAATTGTTAGCGCAAATGTGAAGAGTAGACCTAGAGAATATCGGACTTGATGGGCTGGGAGAATCAGCATTGTCAATTCCAAAAAAAGAACTGGGGTGAAATAAATCAAATTTTTCCACTTCTTTCGTGCGATGCATGCGCCCACTGAGAGACAAGGAATCCATGCCGTATACAAGCTTTCCGATCCAAGAAAAGAGAATGGGGGAATTCTATTTAGGAGATTAACTAAGGGCAGCGCTATTCTAGATTGCAGAGTTGAGGGAGTGCACTCTTTGTACTCTGGAAGGATTGCGTACCCTCCATTTTCATGCCATCCGCATCGAACGGAGCTTGTGTAGTAGTACGTTGGACCTACAAGGAAAGCGTCTTTGAGGAATGTGACTGAACTGAAATAGCTTATAGGATACTTAAAGAATAGTTTGACCCACAGCATGAGAAAATTAACTCGGTCTTTTGACGTTGAAGTTGTCTTATAGCCATAGTGTTTGGCATTGTCTGTTGTCAGAGGATCGTAGTTTTTTTTCGCCTTATCGATCTTAAGTACCTTGCTAATTGTTTGTAGATCCGAAGTTGACAGTTCATTCTGATGATCAATCAGTACTTTGGTGATTTGCTGAATTGGTACAGAAAGGGGTTCCTGCGGACCACCTGGTGCGATATGCAAGACTGGGAACAGCAGGCTCGGAATCATTATCAGTGTGATTAGAGGCGGAACAAGAGCTGATAAGAGGATTTTGATTCTGTGAGAAAAGAAGAAAAGGAGGATGACGGTTGATGGGGTGGTGACGTACATGGATGTTTTTTTGGTTAATCCAGCGATTACAGCAAAAAGGATAAGTGCAGCTACCAACTTAGTGCTGATATCCTGTTTTTGGGACAACCGAAATACTGTTTCTGCAAAAAGAACGGCCCAAATCAAAAAGAACGGAACCCATGTAGTATCTTTCAAGATGATTGTCATGTACATGGAGAAGCACGGGACTAGAAGTATAAGGGTGAATAGACAAATGAACACCTTCTCGGGGATTTTGGCACGTGTGTTAACCCAAGCCAAGGAGAGTACTAATGAAAAAGATCCCACGAGTAATTGTAAAATAATCAGAAGTTGAAACCCAACGATTTCATGCCCGAAAAACAGGCCTATTTTGTCAAATGCGCCGTAGATGAAGGAATCGAAGAAGGGATGGTGATCAGTAAGATTATATCCATCTAACCATTCCATGGTCATGGGGTCCCATGCCCTAAATCCACGCATCTGAATGAGCTGTACCATGGTGTCCATGCCGATGATGGCTGGGCCGTTGATTATTGCGATGGGGAGCCAGAATACAAAAACTAGAAGCGTGCTTAAAAGTATATTTTTTTTGTTACCTATATTTAGAGTAAGTATTGAAGATAAAAGTTTCGAACGTCTGTTTATTGTATCCTGTTTTAAGATAAGTTGAACTGCAAATATCAGTAGTTTATACAGGAAGAGAGATATGAAGAAGAATTGAAATATGAGAAAAGCGACATACCGTTTGGAAGACCAAGCAGGGTCACCTACGGTGTACCACGGGAAGGAAATACTGTCGCTACTCTGGCTTTCTGTTTTTCCTGAAAAAACAATAGTCAAGGATAGGATCGCGGAAACAACCGCTAGAACTCGTTTGGAGAATTTATCGAATGTAACAGATGCCTTATGCATATATAATGCGATAATTGCGAATACTCCAAGCAAAGCACTGATAGGCCCCTGACGGCTAAGGGTATTAAGAAAGGCGTTTGTATCGATGCCTCCTGCAGCGATCCCATACGTCGGCAGTCTAACAGCCAGTGCAACATATGTTAGGCAAGCTGCAGGGATGGATAGAAGGACAATTGACTTAGCGTGCTTCATGCTAGCAGGGCTCCCCGAACATTAAATATGGATTTTCTAGAAGTTCTCACTGATGAGAGATACGTTCCAAAAATGCGATTTGATTCGCATTAAGAATGTATTCTTTCCGATCATTCTTGGCCATAACGTCAAGGATGATTCCTGTGACAATGAGGAGAAGGCCCGCTATAACGAGCATTACGGCACCGATGAGCGTGGGGAAGCGTGCAACTATGCCAGTGTGTACGAAATCAATGCCTACGCTGCCGCAAAGAATCAAACCAATGATGCCGATGATCAAGCCGAGACCGCCAAAAAAGGGGAGCGGCTTGTATTCGCGAATCATGCGGAAGATGGTGCTCATTACCTTGATGCCGTCTCCAACGGTATCAAGTTTGCTGACGGAACCTTCAGGACGGTCGCGGTACTGAATTGGCATCTCGTAAAGACGGAGATTGTTATTCAGCGAGTGGATGGTCATTTCGGTTTCGACCTCAAAGCCGCGGGACAGAACTGGATAGGTCTTCACGAAAGTGAGGGAGAACGCTCGGTAGCCAGTCATGATGTCGGTTACGTGGGCGCCGAACAGTCCATTGATGGATCCGCGCACGAGCCTATTGCCGAAATTATGGAATGGTCGCTTGTTCTCCTGGAAGTATGTGGAGCTTAAGCGGTCTCCAATCACCATGTCATATCCTTCGAGAATTTTGTCGACCATCGCTGGCGCTGCATCAGCTGGGTAGGTATCGTCGCCGTCAGACATGATGTACACGTCGGCGTCAATATCCTCGAACATGGCGCGGATTACGTTACCTTTGCCTTGGCGTGGTTCCTTGCGTACGATAGCGCCCTCCGCAGCTGCGATTTCTGCCGTGTGATCGGTGGAGTTATTGTCGTAAACGTAGATGTCTGCTTGCGGCAAAGACGCTTTGAAATCACGAACGACCTTGCCAATAGTTACTTCCTCGTTATAGCAAGGAAGCAGTACGGCAATGGAGGGACTTGGATTCTTCTCGAGCATGTAAAACACTATAGCCTTTGCTGTGGTCGGAGACGGGTGAGATAAACATCTTGTTAAGCAAAGCTGATGCTTATTTTAGTGTGTTGCCAATGTATGGCGCTAAAGATAAGGCCGGAATGAGGCGCTCTCTGTTTTGCGAGACTAGATTCGAATGGACGCTATGGTCAGTTGGTGCGCTTATTTATGACACTTAATATCTTGTCAGTAAGCGGGTGAACGAATAAGGTATCTATTATTTTTGCGATGCAGCTTAGGGCAAGGAATACGGCAATGACAATAGCGAATGCTGCTATGCCTCGAAGCAAAAGGTTGTCAGGAGCATAGCAGATTCTAGATACATACTCCCATAAAATTCTGAAACCGAAAATATTCTCATGAAGAAGATAGATTCCAAACGTCGTGGAAGAAATTCCTACTATCGTTTTACTGATAAGTTCTGGGATTTTATCGAAATTAATGCGTGAGATGATGATGAAGACGAATGCTCCTATCGCTATTGGGAATAGTGCTATTCCGTTGTGAATTTGGTTTGTCCAGCCGAGTGCACTGCTAATGGGTGATGATGACGATGCGAAATAATTAAATAGCAGCATTAACAGTGTCATGAAGACGATGCCTGCAAGCATGGGGGCTGTGCGCATTCGTTTCGAAATCTCTGTATTGTTCTTTTTGATAAAAGCGCCAATCAGATAACCGAAAATGGCATATGTCAAATTGTTCCAGTTGGAAACTCGTCCAAAGATGAGGATCTGGATGCTTAAAAAAGAAAAAAGAACGAGCAGACTTAGATTAGCGCGCTTGGAAAGTGATTGACGTAAGGAATTGATGAACGGCGCACATAGAAGCATGAGTATGTATGCGCTGATGAACCAGTAGCTCCCATAGAAGAATGGGAAAAAGCTAGCGGCTATAGTTCGGAATAGCTCGCTCCCTTGCATTAGCGGTTGTATGACTGTCGGGTATTTATAGAATGCCCCAATGATTAAAAGTGTTATAAAAAACCCGCTTGAGTAACAAAACATCTGAAACCATGTTTTGAAAATACGTCTTCTTTTAAAAGTCTTATCTACCAGGAAATAGCCAGAGATTATAAAGAAGATAGATACGCCAACTTGTCCATATTGCACAATCAAGAACTTGAGAGCGTTCGTCCATCCTGGTTTCTGGATGAGCATTAAATCATAATGATGTGTATTCCAGTTGAAATGAATGATGAAATGGCATGCGACAATCAGCAGCATGGCGATTATCCGAAGAAGCTCAATTGATACATTTCTCTTATTGGATGATGTGTTCACTTTTTATCAGGTCCTGTGTCTTGTGTGGTGCATTTATCGTAGCAAGACAAGCGGATGGTCGGTTATGTGCTGAGGATTTTGCGAAGAAAACGGTAGGGGCATTATCTTGGGGGCGTAAGTCGATAGACTTGTCAGTCGTGAATACATTTGTGAAGAGGATTCAAGAGCGCTACCACTATTCGCTGGTAGTGTTGAAAGAGCTTGTCAAGACGGATTTTAAGCTCCGCTATCAGGGGTCGTTTCTTGGAGTTGCATGGTCCGTTCTGCGTCCATTGATGCTTTTTTGCGTGATGTACGTAGTGTTTGCGAAGTTCTTACGCATGTCGGACGGAACACCGACGTATCCAGTTGTTCTGCTGCTTGGAATTAGTACGTGGCAGTTTTTCGGAGAAGCCACAGCAACTGGTTTGAGAGCGGTTGTGGATCGTGGTGACTTGCTTCGGAAGATACATTTCCCGAACTATATTGTGGTTGTCTCTGCCACTATTGGTGCATTGATCAGTTTGGGTATCAATCTTTTAGTGGTTGTGATTTTTGCTATCTTCTCCAAAATCCAGTTCACTTGGAGAGTTTTGCTGTTGCCCTTAAATTTCATTGAATTATATGTGTTGGCACTGGGCGCAGCTTTATTGATGGCGACGATGTATGTCTATTTCCGCGATATCGCTCACCTATGGGAAGTTCTGCAGCAGGTACTGTTCTATTCGATTCCGGTTATTTATCCACTTTCCATGGTGATGGATAACGATTCTTTGGGCAAATGGGGCTTGATTATTGCGAAAATACAGCTCCTCAATCCGATTGCGCAGACTATTCAAGATATTCGACACAATCTGATTGCTCCAGAAACGCAACCTACCGTGTGGACGCTTGTAGGGAATCCTTTGATTGCGGTCATTCCTGTTATTCTCGCGTTCCTGTTGCTTGCGCTGGGCGTGCATGTGTTCCGGAAGCATAATCGTAAATTCGCGGAGGTCATGTGATGTTTGATACACAGTCTCAATCTGCTTCCATCAAGGAAGTGGATCGTCCGGTTGTCCTTTCAGTTGAGCATGTTGGCAAATACTTCAAACTTCCAACAGAGCAAGCGAGCGGTTTGAAGCAGGCTTTCATTAATTGGACCAGAGGCATCAAAGGCTACAAAGAACAGCATGTGCTTCGAGACATCAATTTTGAAGTCCACCAAGGTGACTTCTTTGGAATTGTAGGCCGTAACGGCAGTGGCAAGTCAACGTTGTTGAAACTGATTTCCGGCATATATGTTCCAGATTCCGGAAGGATTGAGGTAAAAGGTAAGCTCGTTCCTTTCATCGAGCTTGGGGTCGGCTTTAATCCTGAGCTGACCGGTCGAGAGAATGTTTTCCTCAACGGAGCTTTGCTTGGTTTTACCCGTGAAGAAATCGAGGACATGTACGACGACATCGTCGAGTTTGCTGAGCTTGAAGAATTCATGGATCAGAAGCTAAAGAACTATTCATCTGGTATGCAAGTTCGTTTAGCGTTTTCTGTTGCTATCCAAGCCAAGGGCGACATTCTGGTTCTGGATGAGGTTCTTGCTGTCGGTGATGAAGCATTCCAGCGTAAGTGTGATAACTATTTCGCGAAGGTGAAAAAAGATCCGACAAAGACCGTTATTTTAGTGACGCATGATATGGGCGCAGTGAAAAAGTACTGCAATAAGGCGGTTCTTATTAAAGATGGCGAAGTCATCGTTAACGGGAACAAAGATGATGTTGCTAACCGCTATACCTTGGAAAATATGCGTGCTGATAAACGCGACACGGATAATGACAAAGCGGATGAATATCCAACAGGTTTAAACGCCAGAGTCCCAATGTTGCGGATTAATGCGCTTAGTAAGCAGATTCTGACATGCGATGATACGTTCCAGTTTGAAGTGGAATACCAGTATGACGAGCCAAATTCGTATTATCTTGCAATTGCTATGCACGACATAAAGCGTGGCGGAGTTACTTACGATACTGGAGCCAATGTGATTAAGCTGAATCAGCACGGTCATTGCAAGGTGAAGTTTGAAGTGCCATTGAAACTATTTAACAATGGGGAATTCAAGCTTGTCGTGTCGCTACGTACCCAGAATGCAGAGAATCCAAACCTTACCGACATGGTTGCATTCACGAATGATGACAACTGCTGTATCTTTGCGGTTCGTGATGAGCGTACTCGTGATTATGCATTACTAAATGATAATGCGTTGCAGATCAAACAAATTAGATGAGTTGATAGGGACGTGATCGAATGTATGCTTGATCACGTCCCTATTTTTATTTGTCGAGACAGCGATGCATGGGGTTCTGTACTGCTTCAGAGTTCAAATAATTGTTGGCAACGTATTCAAGGGAATTAATATCTTTTGGAATTCTAAAATAGTTTCCGTAGTAACGGGTAGGATAGGTATTCCATGCGGGACACGCCATCATAGAGAAATCTTGGTATCTCATATTTTATGTTGGAGCCCTGAGCTGGTCTGACATCTGAGTAAGCCGTCGCAGGAGTTTCGCATTCTTGGGATATAACTGGTGCATCTTGGAATTAGCGTTTGTTTCGAATGCATGAAATGAGCGTAATGATGGTGGGCAAAAAGATGTTGCTTGATTCTTTGAAGTAGAGGCATTCTTCTCCCCTTCGAGTATGTTGCTTAACAACATACTTCTTTGGGATCTGAGGCAGGCGGCTTTTCTGATGTAGTTACATTAACCGAACATTATGTGTGAGAATAAAAAAGATGGCATTAGTGGAGATGAAAGTGGGTTACGCTGTTTTCTATGCGACATTTTTTTCAGGTTGATGAGAGAGACGCGGCGCAACTGAATCAGTTGAGTGAGCGTATGCAACGGCTGGTTTATGGTGCAGTGGATTATAATTCGCTGATTCAGCCAGGAAGAACTTTGACATATAAGTTGTATATGGGTGAGAAATGGCAGTATCCGCGTTTGACTGATACTTCTACACTCATCGGGGACATTACTGAGCAGGTAGGGCTTACTCCTTTCATGACTTTTAAGGCCACCTCTACCAGTGTGAATCAATCCTATTTTTCGCCTCACTATTTTGCAGGTGATGACCAGATTCTCGATCATAATGTCCGTCATATCTTGTTGACGCCGGATGATGCGACGGACAGGGATGTCGAGCTCAATCATCCAGTCGACAGTAAGGCTGTCAAACTTTATAACACTTTGGAATCATCCATGCCTACGGCCTTCGACGTATTCCGAGATGCTAAACGTACGATGCGTGAGCATGTTGGGAAAAAGCCAATCCCAATGACCATGGCTCGAAGTGCGGATAACGTTAATAAAGCTGAAAAAGTTCAACATCCGTGGGTTGAAGTTACACCGGGGAGGGCTCCAAAAGGAAGTCCTCGAGCGGTAATTGTTGCTATGCATTGGTTCCAAGCTGGCGGGGCGGAACGTTGGGCTCTGGAGACAGTGAAGCTTGTTCGTGATGCAGGCTTTATCCCAATTGTTATCACTGATCGTGATGGGCACCAGCCATGGATTACTGATCCGGCATTTGATGATGCTATTTTGTTGCCTATGACTATGCCTGTGCAGGAGCGTCCAGGTGATTCCCCCATGCTACGTGCATTGTTTGAGCAGTTCGATATTGCCGGCATTCTGATTCATCATTGTCAGTGGATGTACGACAACGCTTGGTGGGTCAAGACGCACTTTCCGAAGACAAGGGTTGTTGATTCTTTGCATATTGTGGAGTATTACTTCCACGGTGGATTCCCCAAGGAATCCGTAGCTCATGATGAGTGGATTGACCTGCACCATGTCATTTCCCCCCAACTCGAACATTGGTTAATCAACGATCATCAGATTGCTCCAGAGAAAGTTGTAGATGCTCCTTTGGTTGGCCTGACTGCTGATGCTAAGACTCCAAGTTTTAAAGAGCGAGATAAGACGAAGCCTTTTACTGTGGCTTACATTGGTCGCATGGTTCGTCAGAAACGACCTGAGGCGTTCATTCTTGCGGCTAAAGCTGTGAATGCGGCTTATCCTGGAAAAGTTCGTTTCATCATGCAAGGAAATGGAGATATGGATGCTTTTTCCGACATGATGATCAAACGATATGGGTTGGAAGAAGTCATAGAGCGCCGAGCGCTGGATGCTCCTGTCGCTCAGACATATCGGGATGCGGATGCGTTACTCATCTCGTCAATTAACGAAGGCATCACCTTAACGAGTATTGAAGCCATTAGTGCTGGAGTGCCCGTTCTCTCAGCTAATGTTGGTTCTCAAGAAACATTAATTCCTCCAAAGGGATTGTGCCGTCGTATGACTTCAAGCTTTGTACATGACGCAAAATCCGCACTATCTCATATTTTGAATAATGAAGAAGATCGTAGGAAGCTTTGGGAGAGCGAACTTGCTCGTCTTCAGAAGTTCTCTGAGCTTGAATCTGCTGAGGCATATTTCAAGAAGATGTTGAAGGAGTGGTACGACTGATGTCAACAGACGTGAGAAAAGTAGCGGCCGTTGTCGTAACATATAACCGTCTTGAGAAGTTGAAAAAAGTTTTGGCTTCGCTTGAATCGCAGACGAGACTTCCGCAGATGTTGGTCATTGTTAACAATGCTGCAACGGATGGAACTGCGGAGTATTTGCAGGAGTATGCTCAGCGATTTGCCTTGTCAGATTCCATGCAGTTGGATATTGTCACGCTTGAGAAAAATGAGGGTGGTGCAGGCGGCTTTTCTGCTGGCATGCGTCGATCTTATGAGCTGGGCGCTGATTACGCTTGGATTTTTGATGATGACGGTTATCCGGAACCTGATGCTCTAGATAAGTTGGTGCTCGGGTACGATAGCGCAGTAGCGGAGCTGGGGCCTGATGTACCTTTTGCCTGTTCCATGGTGAAGTTTATTGACGGAACTATCTCGGAAATGAATAATCCGATTCCGACATGGGATTGGGGAAGGCTGAAAGCTAAAGGACTTGACATTGTCATGGTTTCCCGATGCTCCTTCGTTTCTGTCTTAATCCCACGTTGGGTGATGGAAGCTTTTGGCTTGCCGTATAAGGAATACTTCATTTGGTTCGATGATGCTGAGTACACGCTTCGTATAACGAAGTCTTGCCCTGGCGTGCAGGTACTTGACAGTGTCGTTCTCCATGATATGGGTGTTAATCGGGGGGTTAACTTCTCCATGATTGATGAGAAAAACGCTTGGAAGTTCTCTTACGGAGTTCGTAATGAGGCTTCCTATCACTTGCATCATGAAGGTTTTTATCAGTATTTGCGTTTTTGCGCGCTGGTCTGGAACGGTATGCGACATGGAAATGTTGCAAAGCCGTTGAGAAAGAAGATGTACAAAAAGATGATTGAAGCGTGGAAGTTCAATCCGAGAGTTGATTATCCACAAGTAGCTGCAAAGTAAAAACAGCGAGTGGCGGTACACGTCGAGAACCGACTCTGATGTACCGCCACTCACTGCTTTTATTTACTTGATTGATTGAAAATTCGTTGCCAAGTATTTATGCTGCAGAAATCGCTCTCTCGATAAAGGCGAGAAAGCTTGTTCCACTGCTTCAAGATATTGGCCGCTAGATGTACGCAGCGGAAAAGCTCCTTGCGGTACAACTTGCTATCTCGCTTGAACCAGGCCGCTCCGTTTCCGTCAGCAGTAGTTACAAGTGCCGACGATACTTTGTTAAAAGCCGGCCAGATTGCATCCTTAGACATGATGGATACTTGAGGGTGAGCGTCTTTTATTCCGCTCGATTGAGAAAAGAATGCAGAAATAACGGATTTGAGCCCCATCTTCGTGACGGTTTTGGGATCCGACGGAATGAATGTCGGTTCATAGTCTGCAAGTGCCGCTGGAAAATCGTCGAGATTATGCAGAACAAGACTATCTGTGAAACCTTCTCTTGCTTTACGAACTTCTGCTAGTTTCTGCGGGAGGCATCTGACGATATATTCCGGCCCCTCGGTCAAATCGCGAAGTGCCATATGGTTTAACTTCATGGCAGAATAAAGAAGCTTTGTTCCTAGATGAGCATCTTCATAAAGCATTCGGAAAGCAAACTTTTTGCTTGGTACGGGGAAATGCATAAGAGTGCAGAGCCAACGATTCCTTTGAGCGAAATACTCCTCCCAAGTTCTGGAAATATCCTTATCATGCCATGCTTGGTGCCATACGGCGACACCGGGAAGACATATAGTCGGAATGTTGTTTTCTTTGGCACGCAAGCCGAATTCCACATCGTCATATTTAATGAAAACCGGCATGGAAAGACCAATTTTCTTCAAGACTTCCGTGGGGATGAGGCATAGCCACCAGCCGTTGAAGTCAGGATTGATTCTCTTATGCAGTTCAGGAGTATCCCTTAGCGGATTTACAGCAAAATCATGATTGTAATGTGTGCCGGTGGCTGGTGCTGGCATTGCAGAGCTTGCGTCAAAGCGCTCGCCGGAAGAGTACAGTACAGTCCTATTGTCCAGATGCAGCATTCCACCACCAACGAGAACTGGTCTGGTAGCGTAATCGGAAAACTGAAGAGCTCTTAATATAGCTTCAGGTTCGGTGATTGCGTCATCATCAAGAAGTAAAACATATGCACTTTTCTGGGCTTTGACTGTTTCATACATCCCTCGTGAGAAACCGCCAGATCCGCCTAAATTGTCTTGCAGGATATATGTTAGCTGTTGCCCTAGGAGTTCTCTCGTTTGCTGAAAATCGGGTTGATCTTGTACTCGATCTGTTCCTTGATCGACGCAATAAATTGTATCTAAATGATCTCGTAAGTTTTTTTCGGCGGCAATGGTTTGAAGTTGATTCAAACAGTATGACGGTCTATTGAATGTGGTGATCGCAATTGAAAGAGACGAGTTGTGAGGGGCGCGCCTTTCTTGGGTGGGGACCTGCCATTGGGCGTCAGTAACGGTCAAAGAGTCATTCGAAGCAGATTCCATATCAGCCCAAATGAATCCGCCATCCATGAAGCCAGATAAGCTAATGTCGGCTTCGACGAATTCATCTTCTTGTGCCACAGGAATTGTGGTAACAGTAGAGGGGATTCCTCGGGCTGATGATTTCATGACGACGATACGTCCGACGCCGCCAACTTTCGCAATAAAACGTACATTGGTAACTTTGGTCCAGCGTTGCCAGTAACTTGCCGGAAATGCGTTAAAGAAAGTGCACAATGAGACGTGCTGACCTGCTGCCAACTCAATTGAAGTTCGAGACTTAATTAAAACTGATCCCGCGGGAAGCTCTGCTTTACTTGCTTCTTGTGCTGAAAAGATCCCATTCCTGAGGGTCCCCGAGAGCTGTCGTTTACTTAAACTTGAGAAAGCGACTTTTTCCAGAGATTCTCGGGCATCAAATAGAGCTGGATCTGGGTGCGACGGTGTCCAATTGACAACGTAGAGAGGAAGCGTGCTTTCCGCGTCTGTAGTTGGGAAAACAATTCTATTAACTGCTTCCCATTCTTGGTTTTCTTCTAGTGCAGACATAACATTAGTATACGTTCTTGTTTTTCCTCCAGAGCATTCTGGCTGCCGTTTCCTTTTTATGGCACTCGATTAAACCAGTTTTCGCTGAGATATCCTTTTCCTGCGGTCTGGTCATATTGGACCAGACGGTAATCCTCCAGTAGCTGTTTTGCTTCTGATGATAGATTCTTCTTTTTCATTAACTGTCCAGAAGAATCCAGATAGCTAGTTGACCCAGTACCCCAATCGGCGTCGGTCGAGGCGAATCTGCCGATTGCCGGTACAGATTGGTGCACTTCTGTAAGCAGAGCCAGAAAAGGCGTGACTTTTGCGTCCATGTGTTTTGCGGTGCTAGCCATAAAGAAATTCGAAGACGAGTAATTGCTTTCTTCGGGCGATAACTTTGAACCAGCACTCGAAGAAGAAGAGTTAGACCATATGAAATAATCGCTTTCGTGTAAAGTGAGTTGATTTTCTTTGTACTTTGCTGCTGATGAGTAGATGCCAGGAAGATGGTCTCCGTAGAAAATGACAGTAATTGGCTGTTCTATCATATTTAGTTGATCGAGGAATGAGGCAGTGGCCTGATCGGTATAACTGATGCCTTTTGTATAGGTATCAATCTGAACTTTTTCGTTTTCATCGAGACCTGTTGAAGTATCTGCCTCTTTAAATTCATTATTGGTATAGTAGTCCCCGTATGGCAAATGGTTTTGCATGGTTACCAACTGAATAAACTGGGATTTTCCGCTAGATTGATTAAGCTGGTCGATCACATTTTGATATGCCGATGCGTCGCTAACATAGCCATCGTCAATGTGATCCTGATATTTTAACGCCGGTTCGCTGTCGATTGTACGGAAGTATTTGAAGCCGAATTTTTTATAGTTCGAATCTCGAAGATAAAAATTCTTCAAATAGGGATGAAAGGCGTACGAGCATTGCGACTGGCATGCATCATTCCAAATTTGATTGAAGGTGTATACGTTTTTTTGACTGGGTACAAGTTGTTGGTAAGGAGAAATAAGCTGATCGTTAAAATTAGCGAGATTCATTCCAGTTAGAGACTGGTACTCGATGTTAGCTGTGCCGCCACCATAGCCTGGCGATAGCATAAGTCCTGAGGTGGTGACATCTTTCAAAGCTCGAATGTTAGGCATCGGATCGATATCAAAGGAGATGCCAGGAACACGTAGAGGATCGGAAAAAGACTCGGATAAAATGAGAATCACAGTGCTATCTGTGAGGATGTTTGCCCGTGATGTATTAATTTTATTTGCTTCTTTAGTATAGCGAGCGGCTATCTCTTCCATAGTTTTTTTACTGTACCCGCTCGGCTTATCCATTGCCTTAACTCTTACGAGACTTTGAAATGTAGTGGCTGGGCCGTTTGATTGGGCATCTTCATAGGTATTCCACGGGACAGGCTTGTATCCTAAGTTGGTTGCCAGAGTATAGGACCAAGCTCCAGGAATATTGAGATTCCATGTGTAGGAAACCAGAAGAACGATGCTGAGAATTGCAGCAAGTGCGCGAGATGATGTCCCAATTATATTTTTAGCATTCGAAGAGGGGTGTTTCCAAGAGCAGTGAATAAAGCAGCGTCTTCCATCAAGAACGAAAAGAAGAAGACAGGCACAGGAGAACCAGATTAATACGGTGATTGCTCCATTAACGAGAGCTTGCTGGTCTTTCGGTATGAAAGAAAGGAGGTTCCCGCCATTGCCATTTGATACAAAGCTAAGATCTGAAGGGAGAATAGGTTCGTTACGAAGTCCCGTCTTGATGCTGTTCGCTACGCCGTAGGCAGTCATAGCGGCACCGAAAATAACGGTCGCTATCCAAAAGCGATTTAATACAAAAACTAATGCAAGGTAAATAAGCCCTATGCCAATGAAATTAAGGAGAAACTGATACTTTTGTTCAAGCCAAATCTGGCTGACGAATTTGGTGACTTGCCCTGCGACACTGTTCAGGATTTTAGTTGTCTGATCAACTTCGTCGCTTTTATCGTATGTTGGTTCGGTATACATGCCCCACTGAAGAAAAATGACTTCGGCAGAAGTCAATAAGGTGAAGACAATGGTGTAGAACGCATAGGAGAACCTCATGCGTTTTTTCCACAGGCCGTGCGCCTTCTGGAAGAACTTGATGATGAGCTGGACGACTTTGAACCTTGTGAAGGTGTGCCATGCGTTATGTACTGTGGTCGCAGCGGTTCGTGCGGCGCGCGCGGTGGCGTGGGCCGCACTGGCAATAGAGTGACCAGTTCGTTTCAAGCTATGGCCGGCAGTCGTCAGCGCCGCCTGAATCGTTTGAAGGGTGCGCGATGCCGTCTGTAATGCGTGATTGTTGTTAAATACTTGTTCCTCTGCGGCAAAAGAGGAAGTATGCTGCTCATCCGGAATCGCAGGAATATCTGTATCGCATGTTGTAAATGATGCTTCCGCTGCCGGTATGTAGATGCTTCGGTGAGTGGCTTCTGTACGAAGGAGAGTTTTCTGCGTATACAATTCCGCGCGGTGGCGTGCTTTGAAGTGAAGGGGGGGGGTGTCTGTCATGCTCTCGTCGGCCAGCGGCTGGTATGTGCCGCCGATAAACGATTGCTTGGGATGCCTAGTATATGAAGGCTCGAAGGCATGAACGGCAGACTGGGTATAAGGCATCGTCGCTTCCTTCACGGCAAATAACCCCTTGTGTAAACGGGGGTTTATGAGCATGTAAAACCGAGCTATATATTAGCCAGTGTGTCTGGACGAGTAGGTGTCTTGATGGTAGCTGGTGGGTATCTGAATGATGAATGAAACCAAGGTATGTTCTTAAGCGCAGTCAAATAGTTATGCGATAGTGGCGGTATGAAGGGGAAGAAGATTTTTCGATGCATGCCAGTGTTGGTGGCGTTGTGCGTGTTGCTTGAAGGCATGTTTTTCATGACTATTACCAAGCCTGGTCATGTGCCGGATATTTGGACGCATGTTTATCGAATTGACTCCATACTCAACGGGGATGTAATTGCGCGGCCAGTTACTTCAAGAAGTATGTTGCATAATACTGAGACGGGGGTGGTCGGTGGTGCGGTTGATCGCAGTTGGATGCAGTATTCCTTGGATCAATATGACGGATATGATCCAGGAATTGTGATTCCGGAGTCTATTGCTAATAACAAGGCGTCCGCAACGGTTGACCTGCCGTTCAACAATACGGCAACAAATTCACCGATTGTATATGCTCCGCAATTGCTGGGGTTTGCTGTAGGTCGATTATTTAATCTGAGATCTGGAACAACATATCGATTGGCAGAAATATGCATGATAGCTGTCTATGCATTACTCATGTACTGCGCGGTTATGACATTGCCAAAATGGCGTATTCCGGTTGGACTATTGCTATGCGTCCCTCAAATGCTTCGACTTGCCTCATTTTCCATCTCTGCGGATTCGCTGACACAAGCTGTGATGATTCTGTTCTCCTGTTTGCTGTTCCGGGGAATTATTGGTAAACGATCACAACGTGGAGCAGTGGCGCTTGCGGTAACGAGCGTGCTATTGGCAATGTGCAAGTTTGTGTACATGCCATTGGTTTTGCTGGTTATTCCGTTGATGTTTGATAGAGTTTCCGGTCGCTGGCGTGTGAATCGTGGTCGGGCTGTGCCATTGTTGATAGGCGTGGTTGCGTCTGGTATATGGACCATATTCTGGTTGGGCGTCAATGCTTGGTATACGAATTGTCCGATGCTGGTTTCGTACAAACAAATGAGCGAGCGCAAGCATGCATTGTTGACGGATCCCGTTGCCATGTTGGATGCTGTGAAGAACATTGCATGGGCGATAACGCATGCTCAATCGAATATGAATAACAGGACGGACAGCATCATGATTGCCGCGTGTTGGTTGGCAATTGTGGTTTCCGTAGTCGTGTTGGCTGTGACCAGTGTGGTGAATGCTTGTGTCAAAAGCCGCCGAAAGAATCCGGTTAGGACTGCCAATGGTTCTATAAATGCATGCGGTGTGCTTTCCTTACCATACGCATGGTTGATCGCGGTGGTCTGTATCGGAGATATTGTATTGATTTACCTTGCCTTGTGGCTGCAATACGATGCGGATGGGCTAATCGGAGTCGACGGTATGCAATTCAGGTATTTCCTTCCTTATGCGCCTTTGTTTGCATTCGTAATGTTGGAATCGGGAAGGCGGTTGCTGAAACAGTGAGCGAACAGGGATTCAAACCGAAACATATTCTGGTAACCGGCGGATGCGGGTTCATCGGCGCGAATTTCGTACGGTACGTGGCGCGCAATCATCCGGACGTGCACATCACCGTGCTTGACAAGCTGACGTATGCGGGCAATCCGGCGAACATCGACGGGCTGCCGCAATCGCAGGTCGAACTTGTCATCGGCGATATCTGCGATGCGTCGCTGCTGGAACGCATTGTGCCCGGCTGCGACGCCATCGTGCATTTCGCGGCGGAATCACATAACGACAATTCCATCTTCGACCCGGAACCGTTCATCCGCACGAACGTGGAGGGCACGATGCGGCTGTTGGAGGCCGCGCGTAAATACGACGTGCGATTCCACCACATCAGTACCGACGAAGTGTACGGAGACCTGGCGTTGGACGATCCGGCGCGATTCGGCGAAAACTCGCCGTACCGCCCGTCAAGTCCGTATAGTGCGTCAAAGGCCGCGTCCGACCATCTGGTGCGCGCGTGGACGCGCACATATGGCTTGCGTGCCACCATTTCCAACTGTTCCAACAATTACGGGCCGTATCAGCATGTGGAAAAGTTCATTCCACGGCAGATCACGTCCATTCTGGATGGCATGCGGCCGAAACTGTACGGCACCGGCGAGAACGTGCGCGACTGGATTCATACGGAAGACCACTCTTCGGCGGTATGGGCGATTCTGACGCGCGGTCGCATCGGCGAAACGTATCTGATCGGCGCGGACGGCGAGAAAAGCAACATCGCCGTGCTGCGCATGATAATGCGGTTGATGGGGCAGCCGGAAGACGCGTTCGATTGGGTGCGCGACCGGCCGGGGCACGACCGCCGGTATGCGATCGACTCGTCCAAGCTGCGTGCCGAATTGGGTTGGAAGCCGGCGCATACGGATTTCGAAAGCGGCTTGCACGACGTGGTCGACTGGTATGCGACGCACCGCGATTGGTGGGAGCCGGCCAAAGCCGCCACCGAAGCACGCTACCGGGCACAAGGGCTGTGATCGTTGTGGACGCGGGCGCGCGATAGGTGTGGCGGGCGCGACGGGAAGAGGGGTGGTGGCGAGTGCGAGCTGAAGGGCTTATGCTGGTAGGAGAAACGTTTTACAGGGGGTAGCTGATGGCGCGAAGGGCAACGCTGAAGGATGTGGCTGCGGCGGCGGGAGTGTCCGTGACCACGGTGTCGCTGGTGCTGAATGATCGGCCTGCGCGTGTTTCCACGGAGAAACGCGAGGCGATCGCGCGGGCGGTGAAACAGTTGAACTACGTGCCCAATCAGAACGCGAGGAGCCTCGTCACCAAACAATCCAAGCTCGTGGCGCTCATCGTGCCCGACATCGAAAACCTGTTCTTCGCGGCGCTCGCCAAATGCGTGGAGGATGAGTGCGCGGCGCAGGGGTATTCGCTGATCGTGGCCAATTCGGATGATTCGCGTGAGTCGGAACAGGCTTTGCTGCGCAGGCTGACGTCACGTGGGGTGGATGGCGTGCTGCTGATTCCCGCGCGCGAATCCTGCGCGGCCGGTGCCGGCGCCGCGTTGCGTGAGGACGTGGAGCGTGTCACCTGCCCGGTGGTGCTCATCGACCGACTGACGCAATGCGGTTGGTGTGACGCGGTCGGCTTTGACAACTATCTCGGCGGTCGGCTTGCGGCCCAGTACCTGCTGGAAGGCGGGCACAAGCGCATCGGCATTGTGACGGGCGATGTGGCCGAATCGAGCGCGGCAGACCGCCGTCGTGGATTCGCGGACGCGCTCGAACAGGCGGGGGAGCGGCTCGATCCCTCGTTGTGCGTCACTGGCGACTATCGTTTCGCCAGCGGTTACCGCGCGGCCGACCGGATCATCGACGGTGGTGCCACCGCGGTGTTCTGCTGCAACGACGTGATGGCGCTCGGCTTCCGCCAGCGCATGGCGGAGCGTGGGCTGCACGTCACCGAGGACATGCAAGTGATTGGATACGACAATATTCTGAAGCGATTCGGCTTGGGCTGGCGTATGACCACCGTAGAGCAGAGCGTGGGCGATCTCGCCGCGGCCTGCTGGGGCATGCTGGGCGGGCGGATTGACGGCGTGGTCAATGGGGGTGGCGCTGGAGCGGACGCGGGCCGGCCGTGGCTTGCCGAACCGCAAGTTAAGGTGTTGACGCCGAAACTGGTGCAGGCGGCCTGCGCGTAAGTGTTTATAAGCGTTTACGGGTATTCGCGGATGTTTTGACGGTTGGTGGCTTCGCTGAGCCGGGGGTATACGACACGCGAGGATTGGTTTGGTTTGCGTTTTTGGTAAAGCGCTTTATCATGGATGATGTGAGCGAAATATCGAGAACGTGCTCGAATTCGCGAAAAACAACCGACGATAATGGGCCGTGTGGTGGCGGACCCCCGTCGGATCCGTCAACGAGGAAAGGTGCAACCATGAAGAAGCTCATTCTTGATCTCGATACCGGCGTCGACGACGCGCTCGCCATCTCCTACGCGCTGGGCAGCCCGGAAGTCGAACTCATCGGCATCACCGGCACCTACGGCAACGTGCTCGTGGAACAGGGCGTACGCAACGCGCTCGCCGTGACCGACCTGCTCGGCCATCCGGAAGTCAAGGTGTATCAAGGCCTGTCGCACTCCAGTACCACCGACCACTTCGAAGTGCTGCCCGTCTCCGCGTTCATCCACGGCGACAACGGAATCGGCGACGTGGACATCCCCGATTCCAACCGCTCCGTCGAAACCGAATCCGCGGTCGACTTCATCATCGATGCGGTGAAGACCTACGGCAAGGATCTCGTTTACGTGCCGACCGGACCGATGACCAACATCGAAGCCGCACTGAAGAAAGCACCGGAAATCAAAGACGAAATCGGCCAAATCGTGCTCATGGGCGGCGCGCTGACCGTGCCGGGCAACTGCAACGCCTGCATGGAAGCCAACATCTCGCAGGATCCGGAAGCCGCCGACTACCTGTTCCGTTCCGGCGCTCCGACCACTATGATCGGCCTCGACGTGACCCTGCAGACCCTGCTTACTTATAAGGAAACCCAACAGTGGCGTGACCTTGGCACCAAGGCCGGCAAGTTCCTCGCGGACATGACCGACTTCTACATCAAGGCGTACGAGACCACCTCGCCGCACCTGGGCGGCTGCGGCCTGCATGATCCGCTCGCCGTCGGCGTGGCCGTCGACCCGACGCTCGTCACCACGCTCGACATCAACATGAAGGTCGATGTGGACGGCCCGACCCGCGGACGCACCATCGGCGACGAAACCCGCCTCAACGACCCGGTCAAGACCATGAAGGTCGCCGTCGGCGTGGACGTGCCGCGCTTCCTCAACGAATTCATGACCCGCATTTCCGGCCTCGCCGCCAACGCCGGGTGACCGACTGAGTGGCCGGCCAAGTGACCGACGGCAATCGCAATAATCGCAAGAAAGGAAAGCGATCATGAGCGCAGCAGAAATCCTCTCCGCACTGGACCGTATCCACGGCACCGTTTCCGTGATCGGTTCCATGAACGCGGACTACACCGTCACCGCACAGCGACTGCCCGGGCCGGGCGAGACCATCACCGGCGGCCCGCTGCAGCTGCTGCCCGGCGGCAAATCCGGCAACCAGGCCGCGGCGGCCGCACGCATCGGCGCCACCGTGCAGATGTTCGGCGCGGTCGGCTCCGACAACAACGCCGACTTCCTGCTCGGAGCGCTCGGCGAGGCGGGCGTCAACACCACGCACGTGCGCCGCGTGCTCGGCCCGTCCGGCACCACCGTCATCACCGTGGACGCGCACGGCGAGAACACCATCGTGTACTCGCCCGGCTCCAACGCGCAGGTGACCGTCGACTACGTCGAATCCGTGCGTGACGCGCTGACCCACTCCACAGTGCTCGGCCTGTGCCTGGAAAGCCCCATCGAAACCGTCACCGCGGCCGCACGCATGTGCCACGAGGCGGGCGTGAAGGTGCTGCTCAACGACTCGCCGTTCACCCCGTCCCTGCCGGCGGAACTGATCGAAGCATCCGACATCCTGCTCGTCAACGAGCATGAAATGGCGCAACTGCTCGGCATCGACGAGCCGGAGAACGACGATTGGGATTCGTTCGACTGGTGGCACGCGCTTGACGAACTGCGCGGATTCGGCTTCGAACAGGCGATCGTGACGCTTGGCGGCGACGGTTCCGTGGTACTCGACGGCACCGCGGACGATCCGGAACACCGTGTCCAGCGCATCGCCCCGGTACGCGTCAAGGCCGTCGACACCACCGGCTGCGGCGATTCCTTCATGGGCACCGTGCTGGCCGGTCTGGCGTCCGGACTGGCGCTGTCCGAATCCGCTGAACTCGCCTCGTACGTTTCGGCGTACGCGGCCACCGGCTACGGCGCGCAGGCGTCCTACGGCAACGCGGCGCAGATCCGCGAGGCGTTCGCGTCCGCCGAATAGTCCGCGTCTGCCGAATGGTTCGGCAGACCGTAATCTGATTTTCCCCAAACCATTGGCGTTGGTATGTGCCTTCTGCGTCGATGGTTTGGGGATTTTTTGATGTTGCCGACGGCAGTTTGGAGCGGTATGGTGAAACGCTTCCGCAACGGCCGCGTGCCGTGGGCACCCGCATTGTTATATTGGAGTTTGGCTTATTTTCACATATCGAACAATTGGGAAGGCAAGCATGTCGGCGATTCTCGAAGGCACTCCGGATAAGAAACTGGCTCTGGTGACGGGTCGCGCGTACCCCGAGCAGGCTCAGGAAACCGCAAAATACCTGGGAACCGACGTACTTGAGACCACCGCATACGATTTCGCCAACGGCGAGATGTACGTGCGTTACACCGAGCCCGTCCGTGGCGCCGACGCCTTCGTGATGCAGGCCCATACCGAGCCGATCAACAAGTGGATCATGGAGCAGCTCATCATGGTGGACGCCATGAAGCGCGCCTCCGCACGTTCCATCACCGTGGTCGCGCCGTTCCTTGGCTACTCCCGCCAGGACAAGAAGCATCAGGGCCGCGAGCCCATCACCGCACGCCTCATGTTCGACCTGTTCCGTTCCGCCGGCGCCGACCGCATCATGACGGTCGACCTGCACGCAGCCCAGGAGCAGGGCTTCTTCGACGGCCCGGTCGACCATCTCACCGCCATGCCGATCCTGCTTGACTACGTGCGCAACAGCATGCCGCTGGAGAACACCACCATCGTGTCCCCGGACGCCGGCCGCATCAAGGTTTCCGAACAGTGGGCCGCCAAGCTCGGCGGACTGCCGCTCGCCTTCATCCACAAGACCCGTGACACCACGCGCCCGAACCATGCCGAGGCACACGGCATCATCGGTGACGTGAAGGGACGCGACTGCGTGGTCGTCGACGACATGATCGACACCGCCGGCACCATCTGCGAGGCCGTGCGCACGCTGAACAACGCCGGCGCGAAGTCCGTGACGCTCGTCGCCACCCACGGCCTGTTGTCCGGCCCGGCCGTGGAACGCCTGAAGAACTGCGGCGCACGCGAAATCGTCCTCACCGACACCGTTCCGGTGCCCGAAGAGAAGCGCCTGCCGAACATGACCGTCCTGTCCGTGGCCCCGCTGCTGGCCGCCGGCATCCGCTCCGTGTTCGAATCCGGCTCCGTTTCGACGCTGCTCAACGGCCTGCCCGAAGACATGCGCCCGCGCAACATCTACGCCTGATATTTCGCGCGATTGCCATACGGCTCTCGCGATATTTCAGGATTTATTACGATTCTTTGCGATTAAGCCCCGCTTGCGAGCGGGGCTTTTTGCTTGCCTCCGCACGTGATTTCGCGCCCGGCAGACGCCGTTTCGATACGTCGCGGCGTCGGGGTAGCCTATACAAGTTGCCATCAATCGTATCCATATGTTCATTGCGACTTATCGATGCCTGAAGGCAGCACGCATACACACTCCTGCCATGGAAGGTCCATGGCCGATAGTCCGAAGGAGGTGGGTGATGTCTGCGCATAAGTACGAACTGATGTTCATTGCTGATCCTGAGCTGGATGAGCGCGGTCTGAAGAAGCTGACCGAGCAGTATCTGGAAACTGTCACCAAGGAAGGCGGTGCCGTCGAGAACATCGACATCTGGGGCCGTCGCAAGCTTGCCTACGAAATCGCCGGCAAGGCCGAAGGTAACTACGTCGTGGTCAACTACTCCGCTGAGCCGGCCACCAGCGACGAACTCGATCGTCTGCTGAACCTGAACGAATCCGTCATCCGTACGAAGATTCTTCGCAAGTAAGTAAACCAAGCTTTCTAAGCTGCAAAGTAAGTAGGTAACGACATGGCAGGTGAAACTGTAATCACCGTGGTGGGCAACCTCACGGCCGATCCGGAAATTCGTACCATTGGCAGCGGCGCCGCCGTCGCCAGCTTTACGATCGCCTCCACTCCGCGCACCTGGAACCGTAACTCGAACCAGTTCGAAGACGGTCAGGCCCTGTTCCTGCGCTGCTCCGCGTGGCGCGACATGGCCGAACATTGCGCGCAGAGTCTGTCCAAGGGCATGCGCGTCATCGCGCAAGGCCGTCTGCAGCAGCGTTCCTACCAGGCGCAGGACGGTTCCCAGCGAACCGTCATCGAGATGCAGGTCGACGAAATCGGCCCGTCCCTGCGCTACGCGACCGCCCAGGTGACCCGTCAAAGCTCGTCCGGCAACGGAGGCTTCAGCGGCAATCGCGGCGGCTACAACAACGCCAACAACAACGGCGGTTTCGGCGGCAACAACGGCGGATATCAGGGCGGCTCCAGCTATGCTGGCGGCGCCGGATATCAGGGTGGAGCCTCCGCTCCGGTCAACGCCGCTCCCGCACAGTCCGCTCCGGCCTCGGACCCGTGGTCAAGCTCGGATAACTCCGGCTCGTCCTTCGGTTCCTTCGGCGCGTCCCAGTCCTTCGGAGGTTCCTCCGAATTCGGCGGCGACAGCGACGAACCGGAATTCTGACGGACCGAACCCCGTCCGCAACATAGGCGAACAGCGAAACAAGCAGCTTAATCGCAGTATTTCCAGATTTTAAGGAGAACATCAAGATGTCACGCAAGAGGCCGCAGCCGCCGGTCAAGCCGTTTAAGAAGAAGCCGAATCCACTGAAGGCCGCCAAGGTCACCGAGATCGATTACAAGGACGTCGCCCTGCTGCGTAAGTTCATCTCCGATCGCGGCAAGATTCGTTCCCGTCGTATCACCGGTGTCACCGTGCAGGAGCAGCGCGAGATCTCCAAGGCTATCAAGAACGCCCGCGAGATGGCCCTGCTGCCGTACGCCACGTCCGGCCGCTGATCTTAGAGAGGTTTGAACAATGGCTGAAACTAAGGTTATTCTCACCAAGTCCGTCAACCACCTGGGTCACCCGGGTGACGTCGTGGCCGTCAAGTCCGGCTACGCCCGCAACTACCTGTTCCCGCAGGGCCTGGCCTTCGCTTGGTCCAAGGGTGCCGCCGCCCAGATCGAGGCCATGAAGCGCGCTCGTCTGGCCAAGGCCGTCGCCACCCGCGAAGAGGCTGTTGCCGCCAAGGAAATCATCGAGGGCTCCACCGTCGAAATCGCTGCCAAGGTCTCCGAGTCCGGCAAGCTGTTCGGCGGCATCTCCGCAGAGAAGATCGCCATCGCGCTCTCCTCCAAGGTTGAGGTCAACCCGAAGAACATCACCGTTGAGCCGATCAAGACCACCGGTGACTTCCCGGCAACCGTCGCCCTGCACCCGGAAATCACCGCCAACTTCTTCGTGAAGGTCGTCGCTGAGTGATTTCGCCCCATTCACCGCTCGACGTCCTTACGGACCGGCGGTGAATGACTTCAGGCTGAAACACGTCTGAGCTTAAGCATCGAAAATCCCCCGTACCGATTGGTGCGGGGGATTTTCCTATATCCGCTCTTTAGCCGGCATCAGTCCTCATCGTCAATCGTGACGCTGAGCTTGCCATCCCTGATGCTGAAGCTGCCGTTGACGGTGAAGTGGGTGCTGTCGTCCTGAGACTCCCACGAATCGTCGAAATTCTTCTCTTCATACGTGCACTTCGCCTTGCCCTGCCGGGTGGAGAACGTGCCGTAATCGAGATCGATGTCGGACAGCTTCGGATAGACGCTGATGGACCACGCGAAGTTGCGGTAGTAGTCCTCGTCGTACAGGTCGAAGCCGAACGGGCAGCCTTCCGGCGCGTAGTCGGTGGACTTCGCGCATTCGTCCAGCTTGGCGTTCACGGCCTTGCTCAAGTCCTCCTTAAGCTTGGCCGTAGGCATGATCTTGAGATCGGCGGCATCGGAGTCCGCATTCGTGCGCACCATGGTGATGCCGCTGGTGACATACCCCGACTTGCCGATCGACACCTTGTACGAACCCGGGTAGACGCGCAGCGTCCACGTGCCGCTGTCCGACTTCTCCGCATTCTTCGCGGTCACGTCAACACCGTTGACGGACAACGATTCCACGGCATTGGGCACCGACACGGTGATGGTCTTGAGCAGTGGGCTCGAGATCTTCCAATTCGGGAACAGCAGGAACTTCGACCCGTCCTTGTTGATGGTGAGCGAATCGTTGACGTTCTTGCCGTTCAGCGAATACGTCACGTTGACCTTGGCCACGCCTTCGACGGTTTTGACACTATCGATATGCGGGTTGGCGATCGTGGCGTTGTCGGCCTTCGCTACGGTGTCGGACAGCAGCTTGAGCTGGTCCTTGTCCACCTGCGGATCGGCGATGCCATTGGCCTTGTCATACTTGCCGTCGGCAATCGCCGTCAGATAGCTTTGCGCCACGGATTTCGCGCTGAAGACGGTCGAGTTGAGCACACCGTAGACAATGCCCAACATAATCAGGGCACCGATTACGATGCCGCTGATAAGGATCGTCTTCTTAGTTTTTGGGTCGAGCGGCTGACCTGCCCCCGGAGCTGCGACCGGCATAGAAGCCGTGCCTGCTGGCGATTGCGGCAGCGGCACCGCACCCGTTGCCGTGTTGCCCGTTGTCGTATTGGGCATGGACGTCGGGGCGACCGGTTGTGGAACGGCCTGTGAAACAGGTGTTGCGGTAGGAGCGGTGGGCGCGGGCATCGGCGCAGCCGGCGTCGCGGGCTGGGGGACCGATGCGGCCGGAGCTGCCGGAGTAGTTGGATTGGCCGGCTGTGCGGCAGCCGAAGCCGTCGGCATGGTCGCTGTTGCGGTCGTGCCGCTCGCCGTGGCAGAGGTCTTCTTCATGCCGTAGGACGGATCGCAGGACTTGACGTAATCGACCACGTTCTGCGGGGTCTGCTGCACGGTGCCACCGACGATGATCCGCCACATGCCCGGCAGGGACGCCACCAGCGTCGGACCGAACGTCATCGCGGCCACCTCGATTAGGAACGCCCAGATGCCGGCGACGAGGAAATACCACATCGGGGTCGTCATCGACATGCTGGACGAGGCGTATCCCGCCGCGAAATAAGTGAACAGGAACTCCGCGGCCAGCCAGAACACCATCGCGGCCACCGGAGCCTTCCACGTATGCTGCCAGCCCGCGTAATACGGGTCGTACATATTGCGCGCGGTCTCACGCAGCGCGATATAGAACGTGGCAAGCAGGAACAGCACGAAGCAGATCCACAGAATCCAGCCATAGTGGCTGAGGGAGGACACGTTGAACAACGTGATCGTATGGACGCTGTAGCTGGACGTCGAGAAGGCGATGCCGCCGAACGAGGACAGCGAAATCAGCATAAGCGGCAGAGCCGGGAACAGCAGCGGAACCAGCAGCAGACCGCCTGCGCCGAGATGGTTCGCGGCGGACATGGCGATCGTCGCCACCAGGCCAAGCACCAGGAACAGCACGCCGTAGATCGCAAACGATTCGACCAGCGTGCGCACGAAGCCACGAGCGCGATGCGCCCAACGCCAAGCGGCGGAGAAGACGTTACCCGAATCGCCCGCATACTGTGCCAACGCGTAGCCGGCCAGCGCACCGGCCGTCGACAGCAGGAACGCCATGCAGAACGTGCGGAAGGACACGCCGGAAAGCGACGCGGAAGCGGAATAGTCGCTGTAGGAACCACCCACCGTCACCGGGAAGATGGCGGCGAAGACCAGCAGCACCAGGCCGGACAGCACGCCGACGATCAGCGAGCTGATGACGCCCGTCCACTTGAAACGAAGCGCGAACCTGCGTGCCAGCATGTATGCGCCGAACGCGGCGCCGATCGCCAATGCCACGCCGGGCAGTCCGACCGGCAGCGTCACGCTGACGTGCGAGGCGTCAATGCCGAGATTGCTCAGCGAGAAGCCCTGGGAGCTGGTTTTGAGATTCAGCGAACCGCCAACGCCGAGCGTCATCACGGTGAAGAGAATCTGGAAGAAATTCGGGCCGGAGCCGGACACACCGTTGTTGCCCAGGAAGGAGGCGGTGTCGGAAAAGCCCGGAATGCCGGCAAGCCCGTTGCTGGCCGCGGCATTGCCCATGAAGAAGACGATCGATGCGAGCAGCGCGAACACCACGCTCGCGCCGAGACCGATGCCGAGGCTGGCGCCCATGGTCTTCATGGACTGCGGTGTGGTCAGCGCGGTGATGGTGGGATCGGCCGCCGGACGGGCGATTTGCTGGGTCGGCTGGCTTGGCTGCGGCGCTGCTGCCGGCTGCGGGGCCGGGGACGGCGCATACTGGAACTGCTGCGTCGGCGCGGCCTGTGGTGCCACCGTTTGCGTTGCCTGCGCCTGAGCGGTCGGCTGTGCTTGCGCCGCCGGTTGCGGTGTGGTGGGCTGCGGGACGGTGGTTTGCGGAGCTGCCGGTGCGGCGCTATTGGGCAGTGGGACGGCAGCGGTCGGCATCTGCGGGGCCGGTGCCATGTGCGGCGCGGAAGACAGCATGGTGCCGTCATCGGATTCCGCCGCGGCCGGCGCTTGCGGTGCCGCCGCGGTCGTTTGGATGAGCGGTGAGCCGCACGAGGCGCAGAATTTAGCGCCTTCGATGGTCGGCTGACCGCAATTTGGGCATGCCATAGGTAAGCCTTTCTCCTTCTTGATGCGCGTCATATACTCCTGTGACGCGCCATGGTCCTTATTATAAAGGGCCTCTGGCGCGTCGACGGGCTCGACGATGATGCGTGCTATTCGGCTCGCCGCGGTGGAAATGTGTGATGGAAAAGTTCGTGCCGTTGACTGTCGGAGTGGTTGCATTGCGCCAGAATGTGAAGAAAATGTGATTACTTGGATTTTATGGCGCCATCGCGCCGCATTTTTCGTCGTATGACGCGATGTGCACCATAGATGGCGATTTGCTGAAAACGTTGGAAAATAGCGGTTTTATGATTGCGACACGCCGAGGGTTGCGTTCTTTCCGATTCTGAGTATATTTACTCCATGTGCTCAGCGAGAACAAAAACCTCGCCAAGACCAACGCCCCTTTAGCTCAGTTGGTTAGAGCAGCTGACTCTTAATCAGCGTGTCCAGGGTTCGAATCCCTGAGGGGGCACAGACAAGACCCAAGCCAATGGCTTGGGTCTTTTTCGTATTTCGGACATGTGTCCACCCAAAGCCGCGTTACTTCCTCCGTACGGAGTAAGGTAGTGCGCTGTTGTCCGCCCAGAGCGGAATCGCAATTCATCTCGAATCGCACGAATCGTAAGAATCGCCAAGAGAAGAAGCAACAGAGGAAACTGCAGTGGAATACACACTCTTCACCAAGCTTGCCGCGGAATTCGTCGGCACCGCCGTGCTGATGGTCTTCGGCAACGGCGCTGTCGCCAACGCGGAACTGAAAAACACCAAGGGCTACCATGCCGGCTGGCTGAACATCGCCATGGGCTACGGCTTCGGCGTCATGTTCCCGGTCCTGATGTTCGGCGGCGTCTCCGGCGCCCACATCAACCCGGCCATGACCCTCGCGCAGGCCGTCAACGGCATGTTCCCGTGGAACGAGGTCCTGCCGTACATCATCGCCCAGCTGCTCGGCGCAGTGGCGGGCCAGCTCATCGTGTACGTCACCTACCTGCCGCACTACAAGGACACCGACGATGCCGAAGCCATCCTCGGCACCTTCTGCACCACCGACGCGCACAACGACCGCGTGAACTACTTCCTCAACGAGTTCTTCGGCACCTTCATGCTGGTGCTCGGCGCCCTGTGCTGCCTGTCCCTGCCGTGGGGCAAGGCGAACCCGGCCGCCGCATCCATCGTCGTCGGCTTCATCGTGTGGGGCCTCGTGACCTCCATGGGCGGCCCGACCGGCCCTGGTCTGAACCCTGCCCGCGACCTCATGCCGCGCCTCCTGCACGCCATCCTGCCGATTCCGAACAAGGGCGATTCCCGCTGGGGCGAGGCCTGGATTCCGGTCGTGGCCCCGATCGCAGGCGCTATCGTCGGCGCGTTCCTGTTCAAGGTGCTGTTCGCCTGAGCATTACTTTGACGATTGCCGGCATTCGTCTGGCATGCTGGCAAGGCCCGTGATTCCCTCCGGAACCACGGGCCTTACGCATAGGTGGTATGCATGGCGGTCGGCGGCTTCGGCATGTTGACTGAGACTGGTACTGTTGCCGAAGATAGAAACATCACCATATCGGGAGGCTGGATTGAAGCGGATTCGTCGTATCATACGTGCGCTCGATCCGAAAGCCGACGCCACAATGGGCCAACGGGAACGGCTTGAGGCGTTTCGCATCCGCAGGGCCGCCGTGCTGGTGCTCGTGCTGTTCCTGCTGATCGCATCGATGACGTCCTGCAGCGTGCACGCACTGCTGGTCCGCATGACGCCGAACACGCAGACGACGGCACAAGCCACGCATTCGACGTCGGCCAAGAAGCCAGCCAAGAAAACAGCCAAAACCAATCAGCATAAGACGGCCAAAAAAACCAAACCGGAAACCAAACAATCGCAGGAAGAGCAGGCCGTCGCCAAAGCGGTGAGCGCGCAATCGGCGGCACTGGGCGACGACGAGAAAACCGCGATTCTGAACAAAGCGCAGGAAACCGCGCAAAACAGCGGCAAACCGGTGACGCAATACCATTACTGCATCGCAACCAAAGGAAACGTCGGTTCGGCCGACGAATTCGGCAACGCGGCGTTCCGCATCCTCAACGACGAACACGGATGGCCACGCGCCGGAGCCATATTCGACCAATCCACGGACGGCAACTGCGATTTCAATCTCGTGCTGTCCCAAGCGTCGGAAATGACGTCGTTCTCGCCATCATGCTCGGTGGAATACAGCTGCAGGGTCGACAACAACGTGATCGTCAACGACGACCGTTGGAACGGTGGCACGCAACAATGGCTCGCCGCCGGCGGCAACCTGGCGCGATACCGCACGATGGTGATCAACCATGAGGTCGGACACCGGCTGGGGCACATTGACAACGAAACGACCTGCGCCGGCGAAGGCCAGTTGGCGCCGCTGATGCAGGAGCAATCCATGCATTTGGACGGCTGCAAGGTCAACGAATATCCGCTTGACTCGGAGCTGTGGATCGGCTGAACGTCGACTGCTTCCCGTTATTTTCTGCTGCTTTCTGCTGTTTCCCGGACTGACCGGGTCGTCTCGGCAATTCGGCGAGATCCGGCCAGCCGTTGTCACAAGCCGAAATACGCGTCGAAATCGTCTTGGCTGATACTGCGGTCGGCCGTATCGGCCCGTACCTTACCCCAATCGAACTCCTGCAACGCCTCGACGGCGCTCATCGGCTGCGGACTGGTATGCGCGGAATCGCCCTGCAAACCAAGCAGCCACGCGCAATAGCCGACAACCTGCTCCGCGGTGACGCCATGCGCGCGCAGCGCCCCCATATCCAAAGAGCGCTCGCGTTTGGCGAGCCTGCGGCCGGCCGCGTTGTCGATAAGCGGCAGATGCGCATACCGTGGGTTTTCGGGGTTATATGGGGTGTATTGCGATTGTGGTGCGTGCTGCGATGGTGCAGAGGCCTGCGTTTTCGCCTTGCGGAATCCCGCCTTGATAAGCGCTCGGCGAATGGCGATTTGCAGGGCGTTCGATCGGAGCAGGTCGCGGCCGCGCACGATGTCGTCGACGCCCATGTCGAGATCGTCCACGACCACCACCAGCTGGTAGGAGAACAGGCCGTCGGCGCGGCGCACGATGGTGTCGCCGACGTCGTGCGCCAGATTGAATTCCTGATGGCCGAACACTGCATCATCGAATTGGACGGTTGCGCGCGGGTTTGTGTCGGCGGGCATGGCGATGCGCAGCGAATGGCGGTCGCCGTTGGCCAGCCGCCGCCGGACGGTATCCGGATTGCTGGCGATAAGCCGGCGGCACGTGCCGGGATACACCATGAAACGGTCGCCTTCCTGCGGTGCGGAGGCTGCGCGGATGTCGGCGCGCGAGCAGAAGCAAGGGTAAATCAGCGGGGTTGTGCCAGCGATTGCGTTGTTGGATGCGCTGCCGACTGCGGGGGTGTGGTCGTTGCGCGCGTCGAACGGCGAATCGTATGCGTCGTCAATCGTCAGGTTTTCCAAGCAATGCAGCGCCTCACGGTACAGGTCGTGCCGGGCGGATTGGAACACCGGATCGCCGTCCCAATCCAATCCAAGCCAATGCAGATCGTCCATCATCAGTTCGGCCGCGCCGGGCACCACGCGCGGTTCGTCGATGTCTTCGATGCGCAGCAGCATGCCGTCGCCGCGGCTGCGCGCGGACAGCCATGCTCCGAGCATCGCATAGATGTTGCCGATGTGCATGCGGCCTGATGGGGTGGGTGCGAAACGACCTGGCACGGGGTTCCTTCCTGTCGTTGGCGGGCGGTTCGGTGTTGCCGATGCGGAGACCGGTTGCGCCGATGCTTGCAACTGTACCTGCATCGGCGGCCGGAACGGCGGGTTTCGTGGGACGCGATTGTGGAATGCGTTGCTGGACGTGCCGTGACGTGCCATGCCGAGGTTGCGGCGTGCTCCGGAAACGTGCTGTCGCTGTGAGATATCTCACAGTGTGAGAAGGATATTTAGCGCATGGTGATACGGGCCGCGCGTTTCGTTTGGGGTGTGCGTAAGGTGGTGTGCGTCATCCGGTATTCTGGGTGGTGATTTCGGCAATTCGGTCTATGCGTTATCGGTATGGCCGGTCAAAAGGGGATTTACAAGGGGCGAATATGACGAAGCGACAGTTCAGTAGAGCGGAAATCGAATACCTGCGTACATTGCCGTCGATCGACGCGGTGACGGACAGCAGAATCACGTATGCGAGGGAATTCCAAATCGACTGCATGAGGCGGTATCTGCAGGGGGAGAAGCCAACTGCGATCTTCATTTCCGCGGGATTGAGCCCATCGGTCATCGGGCACAAGCGCATCGAACGCAATATCGCACGCTGGAAGCGCGACGAGGACATCATGCGCAAGGCGGCCGAAGAGCCGGAACCGCATGATACGGCTGTGGACAGCCACAATGCGATGTCGGAAGTGCCGTTGGGCAAGATTCAATCGCTGGTATGCCAGGTGATGGTGTTGAGCGATCGCGTCGATAAATTGGAGCGTTTGGTGGAGGGGCTGCGCAAGGGGGATAGAATCTGAAAAAAAGTTTTCAGATTTATTGGTTTTTTCCGGCGGTTCGCGCGCATTTATCTGATACCTTAAATGTGTAGACGGAGTCTTTGAAGTCCCCCTTCTACTGCCGTCTGGTTTTATAGCCCGCGCGAATTTATGACCGCTTTATCGCTTCACTTCAGGTCATCGCGCGGGCTTCTTTATACGTTGTCGGCGGTTTTCTGGTAACACTGGTATCGAAATATCAGCCGACATGCCGGAAACGGTGGTGCCGGCCGCGGACCGGCGGTCGAATGAACTTGCGAGAGGTGGACGATGACTGCATACATGGATCACAAGAACCTCGCCAACGAGGTGATCGACGATGCGCGCGCACGTGAGATCACGGACGGCGTGCATCGTGTGCTCGACCGCATCGCGGCAGCTGAGGAACAAGCCGGACGCGAAGCCGGCTCCGTGCGCCTGCTGGCCGCCACGAAGACGCGCGACATCGGCGAAATCATGGTTGCGATTGATGCCGGCGTGCGCATGATCGGCGAGAACCGTCCGCAGGAAGTGACGGCGAAGGCCGAAGGGCTGGCACGGCGATGCGCGGAACGCGGGTTTTCGCTGAGCGTCGCAGGCGCCGCGCCGGATGCTGCGGCGGAGCATATTCCATTCCACCTGATCGGCCAGCTGCAAAGCAATAAAATCGGCAAAGTGCTGCCGGTGGTCGACACTATCGAATCGGTCGATTCAATCGATTTGGCAGAAAAAATTTCACGTAGAGCCGTGGCTCGCGGTATTACTGTCGGCGTGCTGCTGGAAGTCAACGAATCCGGCGAGGAATCGAAATCCGGTTGCGATCCGGCGCACGCCATCCGCATCGCGCAGAAAATCGGCACGTTGGACGGCATCGAATTGCAGGGACTGATGACGATCGGCGCGCATGTGCACGACGAAACGGTGATTCGCCGCGGTTTCTCGCACCTGCGCAAGACCCGCGACCTCATCCTCGCATCCGGCGAACCGGGCACGGACCGTTGCCGGGAACTGTCGATGGGCATGACCGGCGACATGGAACTGGCCATCGCCGAAGGTTCCACCATCGTGCGCGTCGGCACTGCGATTTTCGGTGAGCGTGCGTTCATCTGAGCGCTTTCTTTGACTTTTTCTGTTTTTTTAAGGATTTGCGGGGCTCGTCCGCCTGGATTGCATTCGTCTGGCTTACATTCGTCTGACTTGCATTCCTCTGAAAAACGGCTTGTCTGAGCTGCGTTCCGCCGGTAGGTGGGGTGCTGCGCGGTTTGGTGCCATAATTGCCGGTTTCGTGCCTGAAACCGTTGTCTTTCTAGGGGTAAGCCCTCCTATAGGGGGCAAGGGCTTTCGTATGGCGGGTGTGAACATGGGTGTGTTCGAAGGAGAAACCCATGTTTTGGTCTGCCTCTCGATTGATGAGTAAACCCGTCCGTCTGCTCGCCCGCAGGACGGATTCCTACGTGCATGCGCATGCGGTGCTGCGTTCGCCCATGCGGCTGTTCGGTGCCGTGGCGGGCGCCTCGGCTGATTCCTATGATGCCGGTGATGATAACGATGGCATCGGCAATGGCGCCGGAGTCGGATCTGATGCCGGTGCAGCTGCCGACAGTGGTCATGCCGGAACTGTTGCGTTCGCTGGAACGTCTGCTGGAACGTTCGCTGGAACGCCGTCGTTTTACGAGGCGATTGACATTGCCGATGTGGTTCGTGCGCGCAGGCTGCGGCGGATTCGTTTCATATTGGTGCGGTGCGTGTCCGTGCTGCTGATTGTGGGCGCGGTGGTGGTCGCGTCGTTGCCGTTCGCCATGCAGGCGCATTCCGCGCGGCGCTTGGCCGAGACATCCGATTCGGCGGCTCGCACGGTTGCCGGATGGCCGTATCCGATGGCGATGGAGGAGTTGGAACGGGCGCGCGCATACAATCGGCGGCTTGCCGTGGAAGGACAGCCGGTATTGGGCGAGGCGGCCGATCCGTTCACTACCAGACCGGCTGGCACTGCCGGAGATGCTGATACCGCCGACGATTCGGCGCCTTCCGGCGGTTCCGGGCTTTCCGCGGCGGACACGGACGCGAACTATCAGGGCCTGCTGGATTCTGGCGCAGGCATCATGGGCACGGTATTGGTGCCCAAAATCGGCGTGGAACTGCCGATTCGGCATGGTACGTCCGAACCGGTACTCGCCGTCGGTGCCGGGCATCTGTACGGCACCAGCCTGCCGGTCGGCGGCACTGACTCGCATACGGTGGTCACTGGGCATCGCGGCCTGGTCAAATCGTTGATGTTCACACGGCTCGACGAACTGCACGACGGCGATTTCATGTACATCAAAGTGATGGACGAGACGCTGGGATACGAAGTGGACCGAATCAGCGTGATCGAACCGGACGACGTCTCACGGTTGAAAATCGTGCCCGGCGAAGACCGGCTGACGTTGATGACCTGCACGCCATACGGCATCAACACGCATCGGCTGCTAGTCTCCGGGCATCGCGTCGCAATACCGCTGCCCGCGCCAGATCCGGCCGACGTGCGCGACGAACGTGCGACCGAACTGGGCGCGCTCGCCATGACCATCGTTTGCACGATGGGCGGCATGCTGTTGTGCTGCATGGTCGTGCGGTCGATGCGGCCCCGACACCGAATCATGCGGCACGCTTCCGCCTGGCCGCGTAAAGGATAAGGGGGAAGGCCGCGATTTTCGCGGGTCCGTACGTTCCCCGAACCCATCAATGGAGGGGACGGGTTTCAAAACGTTCATCCATAAGGTTCAAGGCATGGAGGCGCATAGGCAATTCGCCGCAGCGCCATGAGAGATGGACATGTCATGAAGTGGATGAAGGACCCGCTTGCCGGCTTCATAAGCCGGTGTGGCGCGCGGATGGGAAAATTCACCGCATTGCTTGTCACGATTGCGATGCTGGCCGGCACCACGGGAGCCGGCGCGACCGCGTTCGCCGACGAAACGGTGACGGATGGCGGCAACGTGGCCGCCGAATCCGCAGCGAGCCAGCCGGAATCGACACAACAATCCGATGCTGAAAACGCAGTCGGATCGGACGTTGCCGACATTGCCGGGCAAGATGTTGCCGGACAGTCCGCAACGGACGATGACGACGCACAATGCCTTACGGACGACGGTGAATCGCATCAGCCATCGAACGAACAAGCGCAATCGCAACTGCAGTCGCAATCGCAACCGGAACAACCGTCGGAGACGATGCCGGAACAGCGGCAGCCGTGCGATAAGACGGAACAGCCGAATGAGCAGAAGGAGCAGGAACGGCAGGCGGTTAGGCAGCCGACGGCTGAGAACGCTGACGTACCTGCAAATGGTGCTGCACCGGCTCAAGACGGCGATCGAAACGACCATGCCGGCGAAAATCGCACGGATGCTGTGGCGAATGGCGATGCGGGCGCGACAGCCGATGACGGCAAAACCGGCGATGCGGACGATGCTGACAACGATGGCAACACTGCTGAAGATGCCGACGATGCCGAACACATCATGCGCGATCGCTTCACCTTCAATCGCAAAACCGTGATGCGCGCCGCGCGTAACGTCGCCGTGCCGCAACCGGACCACACGAAAAGCATCACATACAACAACGGCGGCAAATACACGCTGAACCTCAACGTGGTGGGCAAGGATACCCGCGAAAGCCATGAGACCACGGAGAAAATCGAAGTGGTGCTCGTACTGGACACGTCCGGATCGATGAACTACTGCATGGACGGAAGCCAAAGAGGATGCAACAAATCGAATCCGAAGCGGTTGACGGCGCTGAAAGAAGCGGCGACCAGCTTCATCGACGCCACCGAGACCACCAACGACACCATCCAGGACAAAGACAGCAAAGTGCGGATCGCCATCGCCCAATTCGGGCAGAATTCCGGCGTGGTGAGTTCCCTGACCAGCGATACCGCCGCTCTGAAATCATCGGTGAACAGGCTATCCGCCAATGGCGCGACCCCTGCGGACAAAGGCATGACCGCCGCGCAGACGGCATTACGGCAGGCAAGGCCAGGCGCGAAGAAAATCGTCATCTTCTTCGCGGACGGTGTGCCGACCACGCAAAGCGCTTTTAGCACAAGAGTCGCCAATAACGCCGTGCAAACCGCGCTCGCCATGAAATCGGCCGGCACGCTCATCTACAGCATCGGCATCTTCGAAGGCGCCAATCCGGAGCAGCAATCGTTCGGCAACAGGGAGAACGACCAAGCCAACCAGTTCATGCACGCCGTGTCCAGCAACTATCCGAACGCCACCGCGTACGACAAAGCCAATTGGGGTACGGGCGGCAACCTCGGCTACTACAAGGCCACCAACAGCGCTGACGACCTGACGAAGATCTTCGACGACATCCAGAAGGAAATCACCACGGGAAGCGCCTACAGCGGCGTCTCGATCGTCGACGAGCTGTCCGAATACGCGCAGGTCGATGGCGTTGTCTGGAACATGGCCAGCATGCGGAACTTCGGCGGAGCAACCTACTACCGAGTGACCGGCGGCGTGACGCTCAACGTGACGAATCTGCCTTCGGGGGCTACGCCTCCAGTGCTGGAACGTGATTACACATTGTGGTACAGCGACGCCGGCAACGGCAAGATCCGCGTCGAATTCGCCGGCGATTACGAGCTGCTGCACAACGCGACCTACACGCTCTCGTACGGCATAGTGCCAACCGACAGCGCCTACGCGCGGGTCAATATGGTCGACGGCGGCATCAACTACGACGCGACCGGCGACGCGGGCACCGGCACGACTTCCGCAGGAAAGCCGGGCTTCCGATCGAACGCGTCGGCGCAGGTCTGTTACACCTTCGACAAGCAGTCCGCCTGCGCGGCCTACCAGCATCCCGTATTGCAGGTGCCGTCCGCCAACGTGGTCGTGACGAAGCATTGGGAGGGTGGTGCGCCCGCCGGCGGAGCCACACTGCGCATCGATTTCATGCGGGACGGCTCGTCGGTGATGGGCAAGGATTTTTCCGCGGACGACGAACTGCCGACCGGCGAATGGCAATACACGTTCCGTGGCGTGATGGCGGGCGATTACACCGTCACGGAAGGCAATATCGCCGGCTACCACGCGAAAGACAACGTCACTTCGGCGCCGATCAGCATCAGCAAAGCCGACATGTGGGCCGCGTTCGACGAAGGGCGTACCGCCACCTACGAAGTCTCGTTCACCAATGTGAAGCAGACGGTGGCCGCGCTGCCGCTGTCCGGCGCATCGGAAGGGCGGATCTGGCTGATCGTGGCCGGCGTCGCGGCGCTGGTGCTGCTGCTTGCGGGCATCGTCGGACTGGCCGTGGTCGGACGCAGACGGCCGTGACGGAACTGCCGGACGGCAATCGCAATTCTCTGATCGCAATCCGGCAATCGCAATTTTCAATCACAACTAAAGAACAACACAACTTACGAAACTTCCCATAAAACCAACCAATCGGCTGCGGTAACAAGGCCGACCAAACCAAGGAAGAGAGGTCTCTCATCATGAAGACGAGAAGGCTTTGTGCAGTAATCGCCGCGGCGGCAACGTTGCTGGGCGGTATGGCGTTCGGCACGGCCGGAGCGTATGCGGCCGGCAGCGCATCGATCGAAGTGCGGCATTCGCAGAAGGGGCACACCTACTCCGCGTACAAGTTCGCCTCGCTGATGGTGGACGGCGACGCCGTGCAGGTCGACACCGACGCCGATTGGGTGACTGCTGTGACCGACGCGGTGGCCGCCGCCAACAACAACATGGACCCCGTTGTCAGCATGCCCTCCGAATATGACAGCAATCCGGCCGCGTTCGCCGCAACCAAGACCGGCGATAACGACGCCGCCTGGTTCCGCACATTCGCGGCCTCGTTGGCGGTTGGCGATGGCGTCGTCGCCGACAAAACCGTTGCAGGCAACGGCGGTACGGCTGCCATCGGTTCGCTTGAAGAAGGCTGGTATCTCATCACCGATGTGGACAAGGACGGCGGTCGGGGAACCAATGCCATCGTCGCCACCACGCTGAACGGCGTGGCCGCCACATTCAAAGTGAAGGGCGATCCGGCAACCGGCCAGGGCAAGATCAACGCTGTCGGCATGTTTGTGGCCAAGAACGAGAACGAGCCCGACCAGCCGGGCAAGACGGCCGATACGATTACCACCACTGAAGGCGTGAGCATTGGGCAGACCGTCGCCTACACCATCACGCTGGATATTCCGAACGCGGCCGAAGGCTACGACAAGTATCCGTACTTCGTGAAGGACGTGGCATCCAAGGGCCTGACGGTCAACAGGGACTTCAAGGCCGTTGTTCGAGCCGCGGATGGCACGGAAACGAATATGCCGTTCGCCTACGTGACCGTTCCGACCGTTGGGGCCGACGGCAAGACCACCACCGTGCTGGAATTCGACTTGGCCAACAAGAGCGGCCAGCTGGTCATCACCTACACCGCCGTGGTCAACAAGGACATCATCGACATGGGCAACAAGGTTACCAACAAGGCGGTCGTGTCCCGTGACACCGAGGTGTGGAATACGCCGGTCGAATTCGACTCCTATACCGGGGGCTTCTCCTTCCACAAGTACGGTGTCGGAAGCGATGCCAATGGTCTCGCAGGAGCGAAGTTCCACGTGTTCGAGGGAACCGAGGTTTCGCAGACCCCGCTCAAGTTCATCAAGATTGTGGATGGCGAATACCGCCTTGCCGAAGCGAACGAGAACGGCGCTGTCGCGGATGTGGAAACCACCACCGGCGACGTGAAAATCATGGGCTTGAAGTCCGGCAAGTACACGCTGAAGGAAACCGGATTCGCGAGCGGCTATGCGAAGAACTTTGTGCCGATCTTCACCGTCGAACTAGCTGTGAACCAGGAAACCGGCAAGTCGACCTTCAAGCTGGTCGGCGCCAACAACCTCGGTCTGGCAAGCAGGCTTGACGAGGGCATGTCCGACAAGGCAATCCAGGTCAAGAACGTGAAGAACGTCACGCAGCTGCCGCTCACCGGCGCCATGGGAACCGTGCTGTTCACCATCGCGGCCCTGGTAATGGCCGGAGCCGGACTGGCGCTCGTGCTGCGCTTCCGCGAATCCGATACGCCGATGGCGGTCTGAGCGGGCCAGCAGACAGGCAACGGGGCTTGTTCAGGCGGGTGAGTCGTTGAGCGATCAACGGTTCACCCGCTTTTGTTGTGACGAATACGGGTGATTTAGGGTTTAGTACCGCCTGAAATGGTTGGAAAAACGCCATTCGTACCGGTATGATGGAACACGAAGCGAACAACGAATCGGATTGCGGCCTTGCATCGCAAACACGTATCGCAAGCGCGCATCGCAAGCCGAATCGCAAGCCGAACAGGGGAATGGCATGACGGAGGCCATTCGACTGCCGTGCGGTGGAAGGGAGCCGCCGCACGCCAAGCCGAAAGGGAACATCATGTGCAACGGTGGGGGAGCGTTCAGTCCGGAAGAAGTCGAATATCTGCGCTCGCTGCCGGTGGTGGCCGAAGCGACGTCGCGACGCATCACCTACACGGAATCGTTCAAACACAACTGCATGCGCCGGTACCATGCGGGCGAATCGCCGGTCGAACTGTTCCGCGAAGCCGGACTCGACCCATCGCTGATCGGCTATAAGCGCATCGAACGTTGTTTCGCGCGCTGGCGCAAGATTGCCTGCCGTATGGGCACGGACCGGCTGGTATCGGTTGATGGGAATGGTGGAGTGGTGCCATCGGCGTCGGCGGATGTGGCGCCGTCGGCGGAATCTGCGGAGGTTGCTCGATCTGCGGTATCGCAGCCGGTGCAGCCAACGCAACCAGCGGAAACGCAAAACAATGCGACGCTGCCCGCGCCGCGCAACGCAGCCGAAGTCCCGATTCTGTCGGGAGGTGACGTGCGCGACCTGCTCATCGCCCAGCAGGTGCGCCGCATCGACGAGCTGGAACGCGAGGTGGCGGCGTTGCGGGCGGAACTGCATCGCAAATAATCGCAAAAATCGTAAAAAATGCGAGCAATCGGCATCGTCCGCAAAGCGACGCATGTCGAGAACGGCGGGCGTGGCGAGCGGGTAGACTTGCGGGTATGAGAATCGCACGTTTTACGCATAATGATGTACCGCAGTACGCCTTCGTTCAGACCGACAAGAACGACGGCAAGGACTATCTCGTGGCCTTGAACGGCTATCCGCTGTCCGGCCAGGCCGTCGAGCCGACCGGCGAGCGCTATCCGGTGGATGGTGACGGCATTCGTCTGCTGGCTCCGGTGATTCCGTCGAAGGTGTACGGTTTGGCGAAGAATTATGAGGCGCATGCGCAGTTCATGCATGAGGCCGGTCATTCCGATATCAAGCATGCGCCGGAGGATATGGTGATTTTCACCAAGCCGAGCACGTCGGTGATTGGTCCGGATGATCCGATTGTGATTCCGCTGTGTTCGAATGATATGAATTTCGAGCCGGAGTTGGCTGTGGTGATGGGTCGTATCGCCAAGAATGTGCCGGTGGAGCAGGCCATGGATTATGTGCTGGGTTTCACGTGCGTGAATGATGTGACGTTGCGTGATCTGCAGGGTCTTGATCCGACGTGGACGCGTGCGAAGGGTTTTGATACGGCGTGCCCGTTGGGTCCGTGGATCGTGACGCGTGACGATGTGGATTGGAAGGATGCGAAGATTTCCTTCACGCTCAACGGCGAGGATGTGCCGATGGCGTCGGGTACCACGGCGAATCTGATTCACGGCATTCCTGAGCAGATCGCGGCGATTACGAGTTTCACCACGCTGCTGCCGGGCGATGTGATTATGACGGGTACGCCGAACGCGTCGGGTCATCTGGATCCGGGTGACGAGGCGATCGTGCACGTCGAGGGCATCGGCGATCTGCGCAACGTGGTGGTGCGCGGCTGATTCGTTGGCTTGCTGGCGGACTTTGGATTAGGTGGGTTTGCAATGTTTCGTGATTTCGTTACGTTGCTGCCCGCCTTTTTCGTATGTATTGCGATTGCCGGTGAGCGCTGGTGATTGTCGGTGACTGCCGTCCTGTGTCGAAAGACGGTTTTGAGAAACGCAAAAAGTTGAGTCTATGGGACTCAAGTTTTGGGAATATAATGGCGATGAAGTCGGTTGAGCATATCAGACAACGACATATGCGTCCGAACGCCGGCCCGGTAGCGAAGGCCGGGCGGCCGGGCGCGAACCATGGAGGATGATATGGAACAGAAGTTCACGCAGATGGCGCAGGAAGCGCTTTCGGATGCCGTTCAGAACGCGGCGGCGCTGGGCAATCCGCAGGTAGACACCCTGCACCTGCTGGACGCGATGCTGCGTCAGGAAAACAGCATGGCCCGCGCGCTCATCGAAGCGGCAGGCGGCAACGCGCAAAACGTGAGCGCCGAAGTGCATCAGGCGATGCAATCGCTGCCGAGCGCCAGCGGATCGACCACAACGCAGCCGGACGTCAGCAGGCAGCTGTCGGCGGTGCTATCGCAAGCCGAAAAAGAAATGCAACGGAGGGGAGACGAGTACGTCACCGTCGACCTCATGCTGGTCGCAATCGCGGCCGCGAAACCTAATCAAAGCGCGGACATCTTGGAAAAGAACGGTCTTACCGCGGATAAGCTGCGTAACGCCCTGACCGCCGCGCGCGGCAGCGACCGCAAGGTGACCAGCGCCGACGCGGAAGGCTCGTATAAAGCTTTGGAGAAGTACTCCACCGATTTGACGGCCGCCGCGAAGGAAGGCAAGCTCGACCCGGTGATCGGCCGCGACCAGGAAATCCGCCGCGTCATCCAGATCCTGTCCCGCCGTACCAAGAACAATCCTGTGCTGATCGGCGAGCCTGGCGTCGGCAAAACCGCCGTCGTCGAAGGCCTGGCGCAGCGCATCGTCGCCGGCGACGTGCCGACCACCCTGCAGAACAAGAAGCTTATCTCGCTTGACCTGGGCTCCATGGTGGCTGGTTCCAAGTACCGTGGCGAATTCGAGGAACGTCTGAAGAGCGTGCTTGAGGAGATCAAGAAGGCCGACGGGCAGATCATCACCTTCATCGACGAGATCCACACCATCGTCGGCGCGGGCGCGGCCGAAGGCTCCATGGACGCGGGCAATATGCTCAAGCCCATGCTGGCCCGTGGCGAACTGCGCCTGATCGGCGCCACCACACTGGACGAATACCGTGAGAACATCGAAAAGGATCCGGCGCTCGAACGTCGTTTCCAGCAGGTGTTCGTCGGCGAGCCGAGCGTGGAGGACACCGTCGCCATCCTGCGCGGCATCGCGCCGAAGTATGAGGCCCACCACAAGGTGACCATCGGCGACGACGCGCTGGTCGCGGCCGCAACCCTGTCAAACCGCTACATTTCCGGACGCCAGCTGCCGGACAAGGCCATCGATCTGGTGGACGAGGCCGCAGCGCACCTGCGCATGGAACTCGACTCCTCGCCTGAGGAAATCGACGAACTGCGCCGCCAGGTGGACCGTCTCAAGATGGAGAAGTCGTACCTGCTGGGCAATCCGAAGAACGACAAGGCCGCGGAAAAGGCCGAAGCGGAACTGGACGACAGCGCCAAGGACCGTCTCGCCGATTTGAACCAGGAAATCGCCGACAAAAGCGAAAAGCTCAACGGGCTGAAAGCGCGTTGGGACGCCGAAAAGAACGGCCACAACCGTATCGGCGACCTGCGCAAGAAGCTCGACGAGCTGCGTACGCAAGCCGAAAAGTACGAGCGCGAAGGCGACCTGGCGAAATCGTCAGCCATCAACTACGGCGAAATCCCGGCCATCCAGAAGGAAATCGCCCAAGCCGAGAAGAACGAGGCGGAATCGGGCGGAGCCGACAATGCCAACGCCGACGTGCCGATGGTCCCCGACCGCGTCGACGCCGACTCCATCGCCGAAATCGTCTCCGACTGGACCGGCATCCCCGTGGGCCGTCTTATGCAGGGCGAAAACGAGAAGCTCCTGCACATGGAGGAGTACCTCGGCAAGCGCGTGATCGGCCAGAAGGAAGCCATCAAGGCCGTGTCCGACGCCGTGCGGCGCTCGCGCGCAGGCATCTCCGACCCGAACCGCCCGACCGGCTCGTTCCTGTTCCTCGGCCCCACCGGCGTGGGCAAGACCGAACTGGCCAAGGCGCTCGCCGACTTCCTGTTCGATGACGAGAAGGCCATGGTGCGCATCGACATGAGCGAATACATGGAGAAGGCCTCCGTGTCCCGCCTGATCGGCGCCGCGCCGGGCTACATCGGCTACGAAGAGGGTGGCCAGCTTACCGAAGCCGTGCGTCGCCGTCCGTATTCGGTGGTGCTGTTCGACGAGGTGGAGAAGGCCAATCCGGAAGTCTTCGACGTGCTGCTGCAGGTGCTTGACGACGGTCGCCTGACCGACGGCCAGGGCAGGACCGTGGACTTCAAGAACACGATTCTGATCATGACCTCCAACCTGGGCTCGCAGTTCCTCGTCAATCCCGACATGGACGCGGACGCCAAGAAGAAGGCCGTGATGGACGCCGTGCACATGCAGTTCAAGCCGGAATTCATCAACCGTCTGGACGAACTGGTCATGTTCCACCCGCTGACCCGCGAGGAGCTCGGCGGCATCGTGGACATTCAGGTCGCGCAGGTGTCCGCACGTCTGACCGACCGCCGCATCACGCTCGACGTGACCGATTCGGCGCGCGAATGGCTTGCCAACACCGGTTACGATCCGGCGTACGGCGCACGTCCGCTGCGTCGCCTGGTGCAGACCGAAGTCGGCGACCAGCTTGCCCGCATACTGCTGGCCGGCGAAGTGCACGACGGCGACACCGTGCTGGTGGACCAGACCGGCGGCGACCACCTGGAGCTGTCCGCGTGGGCCGCGGACCAGCTGGAGGATATGGGCGAGGAGAAGATGGACGATTCCGCCGACGTCCCGAACCCGGCTGAGTGACGATTATCGATTGGTTACCTGTCGGTCGTAAGCCTGCAATACCAGGCCTGCGACCGACAGCACGGTCGAACCGAGCAGTATGGCGATCGCCAGCTTCGGTTGCATGCCGAACGCCAGCCACAACGCGCACGTCCACACCGCGACCACCATCGTCACCGACGTGGTGATCTGCAGCACGCGTGCGCGGATCGCATGACCTACCACAGCGCGGAAGAGCAATTCTTCCGCGCTTTTTTCTTGCGTTGGCTCAGGGGATTTCGCTTGAGATCGCGCCGATTCTGTTGATTCTGTTGACTGTGCCGATTGCGCCTTTTCTGTTTCTGCCGTCTGCTGCGCGGTCGTCGCGTGTCGCCGGACAAGCGTGCCAGCCAGCGAAAGCGTCGCGACCACGCCGACGAACGCGAAATACGGATCGCGCGAGCCGGCCGGGAAAATCCACGACACCACGCACAGCAGCAGGCTGTACGCGTAAACAATCGCCATGCCAAGCGAAACCAGCGAATCGCCGTTCGGATGTCGCCGCTGCAATGCGGGCAGGCCGCGGTGGTGAATCGGCGCCGCGCAATAGAACATGACCGGCGTGATGACGATGGCGTGCGGCCACGGATTCGTCAGCCAGCCCGGCATGGCGATTTTGGCCAGCGCCAGTAATGTGATGACGAACGTTGGAATGGTCAGGATAAGCGCGATGACGAGGCGCTTGCCGAGGTGGTCGGTGGGTTGTCCGTCGATGTCGGATGCCGATTCGCCGTCTGCCGTCACTTTGCCGTCTATCGTCACTCCACCGTCGGTTGTGTGGGATGGGTCGGCAAATCCGCCGTCCGTCCGCAGCGGAATCGCCTGGCGTGCGTCCGAGCTTGGAAACAGCCGCAACAACGCCCAGGTGGCGATGGATGCGGCCACAATCGACACGGCCGCCAAAAACAGATCGAATCCCATAATGTCCCTTCGTGTTGGGCTGATGCATTTCGCGTTCGGCTGATTTCAGCATAGTGCACGGTTGTGTGGCATGCGGTCGGTCTTGCGAATGAATGTGGATGCGTGGATTGATGTGTTCCTGACGACGTGATACCATCGAACGTATGTTCGATAATCCTGTGTTTGTAGTGATATTGCTGGTGATCGTGGCCGCGCTCGGAGCGGCTGCGGGCTTCTTCGCGGGCCGTGCCAAAGGGCAGGATATGGCCCGTGGCGCGAAGGAATCCGACCTGAACGAGGCGAAGGCGCAGATCGAGGCGGACAAACAGGACATCAGCGATCTCAACGCGACTGTTGTGCAATACCGTACGCAGGCGGAAGGATTCAGCCAACAGCTGACGTATCTCAAATCGCAATTGGCACAGGCCCAGCGTGCCGAGGAAATGCGCGTGGAACGTGAACGGCAGCGTGCCGCCGAAGAAGCGAACCGTCGTCAAGCCGAAAGCGAACGGAAACTGCAGGAGCAAAGCAAGGTGCTCTCCGCACTGGCTCCGGTGCAGAAGAACCTCGACGCCCTGCAGACGAAGGTCGCGCAAATCGAAGAGGGCCGCAAGCATGAGATGGGCGCGCTCGGCGAACAGCTCAAAGGTCTTGGCGAACAGCAGGCGCGATTGGATCGCGAGACGAGCGCCCTATCATCGGCATTGCGCAACAACAAGGTGCGTGGCGCGTGGGGCGAGGCGCAGCTGCGCAACATCGTGGAATCGGCGGGTCTGTTGGAACATGTCGATTTCGACACCCAAGTTGTGGTCACCGACGCCGATGGACATACGCAACGGCCGGATATGATCATCCACATGCCGGGCGGCAAAACCATTCCGATCGACGCGAAAGCGCCATACGCCGACTACCAGCGCGCATGCGAGATTCCAGACACCGCCTCACCGGAGGAACTGGCCCGCAAGAACGAGCTGCTGCATTCCCATGCCAAAGCGGTACGAGACCATGTGAAGACCCTGGGAGACAAAGCCTACTGGAACGCGTTCAGCGATGCTCCGGATTTCGTGATCGCGTTCATCCCCAACGAATCGTTGCTGCAGGCCGCATTGGAAACCGACCCGACACTGATGGACGACGCATTCGCGCAGAAAGTCGCGCTGACCTCGCCGATCACCCTATGGGCGGTGCTCAAATCCGTGGCATACGCATGGCAGCAGCAAAGCCTGACCGATGACGCGAAAATGCTGTTCGACCTGTCCCGAGAGCTGTACGAACGGTTTGCAGTATTGGGGGAGCGGGCCACCAAACTGGGTTCCGCCATCACCAAAACGGTCGGCGCATACAACTCGTTCGCCGCGTCGCTCGAATCGCGCGTGCTGGTCACCGCGCGCAAACTGCAACGCGTCGACCAGAGCAAGGTCATCGGCACCGTCGACATGATCGCGCCCGAAAAAGGGGATATCCGCGAGTTGTCCGCTCCCGAGACCAACGCCGAATGACCATGTTTATCGCTCATAAATCACCCATACCGCACGGTGAATGACGAGCCGAAAGGATAGGCTGGAACCATGACCGAAGAGAACACTTTCCGCAAGACGACACCGGTTCCGACGCATGATTCCGCTGCGGGCCAGTCTGTTTCCGCTTCGACGGAATCCACCGTCGATTTCGCCATGCTCGAACCTCGCGACCAGCTCAAGACGCTGCTGCAGGCCGAAATGAAGGACAAGCCTTTCTCGGAACTCTCCTCCGTGCTGTTCGACCATCGTGGAGCCTCCATCGTCGGCCATATCCTGCTCGACACGTTGGAGGAAGCCGGCTATTCCGTCGACGATTTCGACACGGTCGGCGCATTGACCGCCGCGGCCGTGCCGCTGGTCTCCGCCATGATCCAGGCCGCCGCCTCCCGTGGTGAGGATTTGGACGGTTTCGTCATGGACTTCGTCTATCCGTCCATCAAGGGTCCGTCGATTGCCGGCAAACGCGTGGTGCTGATCGACTCCTGGCTGTCTGAAAAATCGTATGTGCAGACCTCATCGCTGGTCACCCTGCGCAACGGCAACGAGCTGAGCCTCGACTTCTCCGTGGTGGAGAACGAAGGCGCCAAAGTGCTGGCCGTTGCCTCGCTGATCGGCGGTGTCGACATGGTCGACCCGACCATCAAGGTCATCAACCCGGTCACTTCGGAGGAATCCGAACTGCCGTTCGTTGAAGTATTCAAGGAATCCGAACTCTACTGAACACCAAGTTTCCCGCCGACCGACCGCAAACATATCTGCCGTTGACGTCGTCGAATGTGCGATGACAAGCATGATGATGCATACGGATGCGCGGGCCTTTGACATATTTGTATTGCTGTTCCTATGAAGGGGAGAACGTGCACGATCCCAATCCCATCGATGTTGCCGCACAGGCATCCGGCGAACCGACGTTCCGCGAGGTCGGCGTAGGACCGTGGTCGCAAACCCATCCAGGCGAACCACGCCCGGACGATGCGTCATCCCCCAATTACGACATCCGCTTCGACTCCACCCTGCTCGACGAAGGCGACCGCCGCAACGTGCTCGACCGCTACCGCTACTGGACGGTCGCGGCCATCAAAGCCGACCTGGACTCCCGCGGGCGCCACGATTTCGAAGTCGCCGTGGAGAACTGGACCCACGATTTCAACATCGGCTCCATGGTGCGCACCGCCAACGCGTTCCAAGCGCGCCGCGTGCACATCGTCGGCCCGCACAAATGGAATCGCAAGGGCGCGCTCATGACGGAGCTGTACCAGCACGTCGAAAACCATCCATCCATAACGGAACTCGTCGAATGTTGGAAACTGCGCATCGCCGGCGAAATCGCCGCCGCCCAATCGCAAGCCGCCGCCATCGCCTTCCATATGCGTGGCTCCGCAGCTGCAACGGATGGCACTTCCGGCACTGCCCCGAACACAGGCGAAACCATGGCCCAACTGGAAGCCTTGGACGCGAAAATAGCAGAACTGCAAGCCGCCCGCGTCATCGCGCTCGACATCATTCCCGGCGCGGTGCCCATGGAAACCTACCATTTCCCCGAACGCTGCCTCATGCTTTTCGGCGCGGAAGGCCCGGGCCTGTCCGAAAAAGCGCTCGAACTGGCCGATGACGTGGTCTACATCTCCCAATTCGGCTCGGTCCGTTCCATCAACGCCGGCGCCGCCGCCGCGGTCTCCATGCACGCCTGGATCGCCCAGCACGCCGCGCCGCAAGCCTGATCGCGCCATCGGCACGCGGCAAGAAAAGCCGTTAAGCGTCGCTTTGCCGCAACAGCGGATGCGTGCTCGCCGACCAGGCGACGGAACGGCCGTCGAACGGATGGCGGCCAGTCGCGGCCGGGTTGCGAACGGGGTGCGAAATAGGGCACGCGCTCGTCACACAGACGCGTTACTGTTAGGGTCATGCCTACTTTCACCAAAGAAGAAATCGTGCATTTGGGCGATCTAGCCCGAATCGCACTCACGGACGAGGAAATCACCCGTCTGCAGGGCGATCTGAACGTCATCGCCGAATCCATCAACAAGGTCCAGGAAGTCGCCACCGACGACGTGGAACCGACCGCGAACCCGGTCCCGCTGGAAGCCTACCTGCGTCCGGACGTCCCCGAGACCCCGCTGACCCAGGCCGAAGCCACCGCAGGCGCCCCGGTCTCCGAGGCCGGCATGTTCGTCGCACCGCGCATTCTGGGACAGGAGTGATATGAGCACCACCGAACTCGTCAAGCTTTCCGCCGTCGAGATGGCGGCCAAGATCAAGGCCAAGGAAGTCTCCAGCCGTGAGCTGGTCGAAGCCCACCTTGCGGTCATCGAATCCGCCGAACCGAGCGTCAAGGCCTTCCTGAAGGTCTCCGCCGACCAGGCCCTCGAACAGGCCGACGCCTTCGACGCCAAGTCCGATGAGGACAAGGCGCAGATGCCGGAACTCGCCGGCGTGCCAATCGCCATCAAGGACATGATCGTCACCAAGGGCATCGAAACCACCGCCGCATCCAAGATCCTCGAAGGCTGGGTGCCGCCGTACGACGCCACCGTCATCGAGAAGCTCAAGGCCGCGGGCATGCCGCTGTTGGGCAAGACCAACCTCGATGAATTCGCGCAAGGCTCCTCCACCGAGCACTCCGCCTACCAGACCACCCACAATCCGTGGGATACCGAGCGCGTGCCGGGCGGTTCCGGCGGCGGTTCCGCAGCCGCAGTGGCCGCATTCGAAGCTCCGCTCGCCCTGGGTACCGACACCGGCGGCTCCATCCGCCAGCCGGGCTCGCTGACCGGTACCGTCGGCGTCAAGCCGACCTACGGCGGCGTCTCCCGTTTTGGCGCGATCGCCATGGCCTCCTCGCTCGACCAGATCGGCCCGTGCTCCCGTACGGTGCTCGACTCGGCCCTGCTGCAGGAAGTGATCGGCGGACACGACAAGCGCGATTCCACCTCCATTCCGGAAGGCCCGCGTCCGATGGTCGCCGCAGCCCGCGAAGGCATGAAGCGCGATCTGAAGGGCCTCAAGGTCGGCCTGATCAAGGAGCTCGGCGGCGAAGGCTTCCAGCCGGGCGTCATGGCCCGCTTCAACGAAGGCGTCAAGAAGCTTGAGGAAATGGGCGCGGAGGTCATCGAAGTGTCCCTGCCGCACCTGCCGTACTCCCTCGGCGCCTACTACATCATCATGCCGTCCGAGGTCAGCTCCAACCTGGCCCGTTACGATGGCATGCGCTACGGCCTGCGCGTCATGCCGCCGGCAGGCGTTCCGCAGACCGCCGCCAACATGATGGCCTACACCCGTGAGGCCGGCTTCGGCGACGAAGTCAAGCGTCGTATCGTCCTCGGCACCTACGCCCTGTCCGCCGGCTACTACGATGCCTGGTACGGCTCCGCGCAGAAGGTCCGCACCCTGATCATCGACGACTTCAAGAAGGCGTTTGAAAAGGTCGACGTGCTCGTCGGCCCGACCAGCCCGGTCACCGCCTTCAAGTTCGGTGAGAAGACCGAGGACCCGATGGCCATGTACGCCATCGACATCACCACCATTCCGGCCAACCTCGCCGGCGTGCCGGCAATGAGCATCCCGGCCGGCCTGAGCGACGACGGCCTGCCGGTCGGCTTCCAGTTCCTCGCTCCGCAGCAGCGCGACGAGGTCATGTACAAGCCCGCCGCCGCTCTCGAAGCGGCCCTCGAGGAAAGCTGGAACGGCCCGATCTGGCAGTCCCTGAAGACCCCGTGGCTCGACGGACTGGACAAGTAGGAAGCATCGGAGGAAAGAAAACAAAATGGCTGAAAAGTTGATGAAGTACGCCGATGCCGTCAAGAAGTTCGACCCGGTCATCGGTCTGGAAACCCACGTGGAGCTGTCCACCACCACGAAGCTGTTCTGCCCGGCCGAAGTCTCCTTCGGCGGCGAGCCGAACACCCAGCTCACCCCGGTGAGCCTCGGCCTGCCGGGCTCCCTGCCGGTGGTCAACAAGACCGCCGTCGATTACGCGATCAAGCTGGGTCTCGCCCTGCACTGCGAAATCGCCGAATGGAGCCAGTTCGCCCGTAAGAACTACTTCTACCCGGACATGCCGCGCGATTACCAGATCTCGCAGTACGACAAGCCGACCAACGGCAACGGCTACCTCGACGTGGAGCTTGAGGACGGCACCATCTTCCGTGTGCCGATCGAGCGCGCCCACATCGAAGACGACGCCGGCAAGAACACCCACGTCGGTGGCGCTGACGGCCGTATCGAAGGCGCCGACCACTCGCTGGTCGACTACAACCGCGCCGGCGTGCCGCTGATCGAAATCGTGACCAAGCCGATCGAAGGCGCAGGCGACCGCGCCCCCGAAATCGCAGGCGCCTACATGCGCGCCATCCGCGACATCGTGCGTGCGCTGAACATCTCCCATGCCCGCATGGAGCAGGGCAACATGCGCGCCGACGTGAACGTGTCGCTGCGCAACAGCCCGTCCGATCCGTTCGGCACCCGTTCCGAAACCAAGAACGTGAACTCGTTCCGTGGCATCGAGAAGACTATCCAGTACGAGATCCGCCGTCAGGCCGCCATCCTTTCCGAAGGCGGCGAGATTCTGCAGGAGACCCGTCACTGGGACGAGGCCTCGCAGACCACCGCCGGCGGCCGCGTGAAGTCCGACGCCGACGACTACCGCTACTTCCCGGATCCGGATCTGGTGATGCTGCACATCACCAAGGAGCACATCGAGGAGATGAAGGCCCAGATGCCGGAAATGCCTCGTGAGCGCCGCAACCGCCTGAAGGGCGAGTGGGGCTTCAACGATCTGGAGATGCGCGACGTGCTCAACGCCGACGCTCTGGACCTGCTCGAAGACACCGTCAAGGCCGGCGCTTCCGCCTCGGGCGCCAAGAAGTGGTGGCTGGGCGAGCTGTCCCGCGAAGCCAACAACAAGGGCGTGAGCCTTGAAGAGCTGCCGATCACCCCGGCCGACGTCGCCGAGGTCGAGAAGCTCATCGCCGACGGCAAGCTCAACGACAAGCTCGCCAAGCAGACCGTCGCAGGCGTGCTCGCCGGCGAAGGCACTCCGGACGAGGTCGTCAAGAAGCACGGCTTCCAGGTCGTTTCCGACGACGGCGCGCTCGAAAAGGCCGTCGACGAGGCACTCGCGGCCAACCCGGACATCGTCGAGAAGCTCAAGAGCGGCAACATGAAGCCGATGGGCGCGATTATCGGCGCCGTCATGCGCGCCACCCGCGGTCAGGCCGACGCGAAGGCCGTCACCAAGATCGTGATGGGCAAGATCAAGTGACGTTCCGGCGATTGCCGAACGTTGCCTGATTGATGGCATCGAAAGGCGTGCGTTTTTGCGATGAGAGGAATCGTAAAAACGCACGCCTTTCTGCATTTTGTTGCTTTTTATCTGCTTTTACATGCCTTTTCGCACGATTCACGCGTCGGCTGGGGGAGGTTTCACGGGGATTTTGCCTAACAAAACTCCCAGCTGGCGTTCAGTCGGGTACAATACCGTCGGTATGGGTGTGGCGAGGGACCGCGCCGAGAAACATAGGGAACGATAATCATGTCAGAGTACGCTGAAACCACAGCGAAGGAACAGACGACGGACCAGCGGGCGAGGGAGCTGCCGGAACGCATCGTCATTCCGCCCATCAAGGGCGAGATGGTGCACTTGCGCCCCGCCACCATCGACGACATCGCACGCATGGAGGTCATTGAGGCGTACGTCGGCGCATCCGGCATCACCGGCAAGGACCGCGTGGCCGAACGTGGCGCTGTGAACGCGTGGGTGCGTCGTTCCGTGGCATGGTCCAATGGCGAAAAATCGAACGAATCCGGCGTGGGGGATCCGGAATCTCGTCGTACCATCGCATGGTCCATCGTCACCGAAGCCGACCATGACGGCGACGGCGAGCTTGACGCGGCCTCTTCCGACAACGTGATCGGCATGATCTTCCTCATCGACATCGACGGCTGGGCACGTTCCGCCCGCATCCAAGTGGTGCTCGGCAAGGACTACCGCGGCCGCGGCTACTCGCGAGACATCATGCCCCGCGTGATGACGTACGGCTTCGCGCCGGAACCGGCGGGCCTCGGCATGCACCGCATTTGGGTGGCCGTGCCGGAACAGAACACGCGTTCCGTATCCGTCTACCAGTCGCTCGGCTTCGTGCCGTCCGGCCGTTCGCGCGATGCCCTGTGGAACGCGTCGGAGAACCGTTACCAGGACCTCATCGTCATGGACACGCTCGTCGACGAATTCGACCCGATCCGCTCGCTCGACGCGTTCGGCATGCACGTGATCGAAGACAATCCGGGCGTCAAGGAGGCGTTGAGCGCCCGCGAACACTCGATCGCCATCCAACTCAACTCCGTACATAAGGGCGATGCGGACGATGCCGTAGCGGCAGGCCAGAGTGGAGACACGGCGCAGACCTCCGCCGACGAGACGTCTGCCGCGCCATCGCAGGAATCGCAGCCGAACGAAGCATCCGGAACGGCGAAGACGGACCAGAAGGCCGGCGATGCCGACAACAACTGGCCGTACAGCTCGGATGAGCGCAAAACCTCGAAGGATGCTTGGTGGCGCACGCTTGGCCGTGGCCGCAAGCGCGACACGGAAGGCAGACGATGAGCGCCGAGGACCTCGACAACTACGAAACCGACGCCGAGCTGTCCCTATACAAGGAATACCGCGACGTCATCAAACTGTTCACCTACGTTGTGGAGACCGAGCGCCGCTTCTATCTGGCCAACAAGGTCGATTTCAACGTGCGTTCCGCCGGCCAAGACGTCTACTTCGACGTGCGGCTGACCGACGCGTGGGTGTGGGACGTCTACCGTTCCAGCCGTTTCGTCAAGAACGTGCGCATCGTCACGTTCAAGGACGTGAACGTCGAGGAAGTGCAGAAAACCGACATCGACATTCCTGACAGCATGTAGCGGACCTACGGAAAACCAGTCTTCGGCGGAAGCCGTACGGCTGGTTTTCCTTCTATCAGGGCGATTGCTGTCGGACTTGGCGGTGATTTTGTGTGCATGCGCACAGGTGCGCTGTGCGTTTCCCTACCTTCGGGTAGAATATCTTCGATTTTGTTTGTAAGGAGACTTCAAAGTGACGCAAAAGCAATCCGTGGTCATCATCGGTGGCGGCCCTGCCGGCCTGACTGCCGCTTGGGAGCTCGTCAAGGACGGTGGCTCCGAACGGTACGACGTGACCGTGCTGGAAGCCACCCGCGAATTCGGCGGCATCTCCCGCACCGTCAAGCATGACGGCAATCGTATGGATATCGGCGGCCACCGCTTCTTCTCGAAGGACGACCGCATCATGGACTGGTGGAAGGACGTTCTGCCGCTGCAGGGCGCACCCAGCTATGATGACAAGAAGCTCCACCGCGAGCATGATATGGAGCCGGGCGGCCCGGATCCGGAAATCGAAGACAAGGTGATGCTCAAGCGCCACCGCGTGTCCCGCATCTACTGGAACCGCCACTTCCTCGACTACCCGATTTCCCTGAGCGCCAACACCCTGAAGGCCATGGGCTTCAAGCTCACCATGGTCGCCGGCTTCAGCTACCTGAAGTCCATGGTGCACAAGCTGCCGGAAACCAATCTGGAGAACTTCTACATCAACCGTTTCGGCCGTAAGCTCTACTCCATGTTCTTCGAGGGCTACACCGAGAAGCTGTGGGGCCGTCACCCGTCCGAAATCTCCGCCGACTGGGGCGCACAGCGCGTCAAGGGCCTGAGCATCATGGGCGTGCTGAAGAACGCCTTCCAGAAGCTCCTGCCGAAGAAGCGCGACAACTCCGAAGTCGAAACCTCCCTCATCGAGGAATTCTGGTATCCGAAGCTCGGCCCGGGCCAGCTGTGGGAAACCGTCGAATCCAACTGCGAAGCCGCCGGCGTGAAGGTCATCACCGACGCCAATGTGGTGGAAATTCGCCAGAAGGACGGCAAGATCGCATCCGTCGTGTACGAGGATTCCGAAGGCAACCGCACCGAAATGGCCGCGGACGACTTCATTTCTTCCATGCCGGTCAAGGACCTTGTCAACGCCGTGGACGCCTCCGACCAGCCGGCTCCGAAGGATATGACCGAAATCGCCAACGGCCTGCCGTACCGCGATTTCGTCACCGTCGGCCTGCTCGTCAAGCACCTGCGCCTGACCAACACCACCGACATTCCGACCCTCGGCAACCCGCCGATCGTGCCGGATTGTTGGATTTACGTGCAGGATCCGGGCTACAAGGTCGGCCGTCTGCAGATCTTCAACAACTGGAGCCCGTACCTGGTCAAGGACGTCGACAACACCGTGTGGATCGGTCTCGAATACTTCTGCGAGGAAGGCGACTCCTTCTGGAACATGACCGACGAGGAAGCCACCAAGTTCGCCATCCAGGAGCTCACCCGCATGCAGGTCATCAACGGCCCGCAGGACGTGCTCGACTCCCACCGCGAACGCGTCAAGAAGGCTTACCCGGCCTACTTCGACACCTACGACCGCATGCCCGAACTCGTCGACTACCTCGACTCCTTCGGCAACCTGTACTGCGTTGGCCGTAACGGACAGCACCGTTACAACAACATGGACCACTCCATGGCCACCGCCATCGAAGCCGTCAAGGACATCAAGAGCGGCGAAACGTCGAAAGACAACGTGTGGTCGGTCAACACTGACAAGTCCTACCACGAAGAAAAGTAGAAAAATAAATAACGCGTGCGCATACGCCCTTTCTCCGGCGCTCGACGTACCTTTGTACGCCTTCGGCCTCAGACGGGCGTCTTCGCACGCGTTATTTATTTTTCGCAGCGTAACTTTGATCAAGCCCATGCTTTTTGGCATGGGCTTTTTCATTGCGATTTTCATTGCGATTGCGCGGTGCGCGGACCGCACGGGCGGACCGCGCGTGCCCGCTTCGCGTTGGTCTGGGTTGCGTTGTATGGTTAGGACAGTTCAAAAACCGCGATGTTTCGCGGCGGACTTTTCATTCGACGGAAATTTTCCGCAATTCTTTTTTACAGCTGTCGCGGGCGCATGCCTGTGGAAGCCAAGGAAAGGCAACTACCAGTGGCAACAAGCCCTAATCTCGATGATATGAAACTGCCCGAGCTCAAGGAGCTCGCCAAGCAGATGGGACTTCGTGGTGTCTCCACCATGCGCAAGACCGAACTGATCGCAACACTTCAAGCCGCCCGTTCCGGCGGCCAGGCTCCGGCCGGCGTCACCGTGCGCGCGCCAAAGTCCGCTCCCGCCGCAGACGCTGAGGTCAAATCGGCAAAGGACAAGAAGGCCGATGAAGCCAAGCAGGAGGAACGCCCCGTCCGTGCCAAGCAGGCCAAGTCCGCGGAATCCTCCGAAGTCGCGGATGCCGTGGCAGCGGTGGACGCGTTGAAGCCGAACGATGAAGCGCCGAAGCGTCGTCGCCATCGTGACGCCGAAGCCGGCGCCGACCTGCTCGCCGAACTGGGCCTTGACGATGCCGCTCCGAAGCAGGATGACCGCCGTCGCCGTCGTGATGACGACCGTAGGGACGATTTCGAGCCGCGTCGCCGCCGTCGCGTGGCGGACGGGCCGAAGAGCGAAGACGTCGTGCGCGACCTTGATGACATCCTCGCCACGCTGCCGTCGCAGGAAGACGCCGACGATGATAAGCGTCGCGACGAGACCGAAGACAACGAATACCGTCACAGCCGTGGACGCAACGATCGCCGTGGCCGCCGTATGCGTGGCCGTGACCGCGATTACGACGAGCGTGACGAGCGTCGCGGCAGGGGCGATCGCAATGATCGCAACGACCGTAACGATCGCGCCGACCGCATGGACCGCAACGCCGACCGCGACCAGCGCAACGATCGTATGGATCGCGCCGACCGCGACCAGCATCGCGACGAGCCGAAGGAAGACCTCGTGCCGGTCGCCGGCATCGTCGACGTGCTCGACTCCTACGCGTTCGTGCGTACGTCCGGCTACCTGCCGGGACCGAACGACGTGTATGTCTCCATGGGCCAGGTCAAGAAGTACGGCCTGCGCAAGGGCGACGCCGTGCACGGCTCCATCCGCGCCCCGCGTGAAGGCGAACGTCGCAACCAGCGTCAGAAGTTCGTGCCGCTGCAGTCCATCGACTCCATCAACGGCATGAGCGTCGAGGAGGCGCAGCATCGTCCGCAGTTCAGCAAGCTCACCCCGCTGTATCCGCAGGAACGCCTGAAGCAGGAGACCACGCCGAACAAGCTCACCGGCCGCCTCATCGACATCGTGGCGCCGATCGGCAAGGGCCAGCGTGGCCTGATCGTGTCCCCGCCGAAGGCCGGCAAGACCATCACCCTGCAGAACATCGCCAACGCGATCGCCACCAACAATCCGGAAGTCCACCTGATGGTCGTCCTCGTGGACGAACGTCCGGAGGAAGTCACCGACATGGAACGCACGGTGCAGGGCGAGGTCATCTCCTCCACCTTCGACCGTCCGGCCTCCGACCACACCACCGTCGCCGAACTGGCCATCGAACGCGCCAAGCGTCTCGTGGAGCTCGGCCAGGACGTGGTGGTGCTGCTCGACTCCATGACCCGTCTGGCCCGCGCCTACAACATCGCCGCGCCGGCCTCCGGCCGCATCCTGTCCGGCGGTGTGGACGCGCAGGCGCTGTACCCGCCGAAGAAGTTCTTCGGCGCCGCCCGCAACATCGAAAACGGCGGCTCCCTGACCATCATCTCCTCCGCGCTGGTGGAAACCGGTTCCAAGATGGACGAGGTGATCTTCGAGGAATTCAAGGGCACCGGCAACATGGAACTGCGCCTGAGCCGTGAGCTCGCCGACAAGCGCCTGTTCCCGGCCATCGACGTGAACGCCTCCGGCACCCGCCGCGAGGAGCTCATCACCGATCCGCAGGAACTGCCGATCATCTACCGTCTGCGTCGACTGCTGGGCGGCCTCGAGCCGGAACAGGCCTACCAGACGCTCGTGCCACGCCTGAAGAAGACCGCGACCAACCGCGATTTCATGGCGTCGCTCATCCAGCAGAGCGGCAACGCCACCAACGGCAACTGAGTCGTCGGCTGCAAGCGAATCTGAAGGTTTGAGGGGCTGCATGGCAATCGCCGTGTAGCCCCTTTCCTATGCGTACGTTTCGACGAATTTCGTGAAATTGACCACTTCTTGGACAACGTTGTCAATTAAAAAATAGGTAAAAATACGACGAGAAAAGATAAATGGGGAAAATATATATGGTCGATATGGGGGTATGAGCTAAATAAAACAAAGATATTTCATGACAGCGTTGCGCCGTCCGGATAAACTGCGGCGATTCCGCGACGGTATGTGCGCGGTGGTGGGTATGGTAAGGAAGAAAAAGAACATGGAACTGCAGTGGGGACGGTCGATTGCGGCCGGTGCAGTGGATTGTTGGAAAAGGGGTATGAATGACCAACAGTGACAATGGTCCGGTAGACGCACGTACGGTTGCGAGCCAGCTCGACGCGACCGATGGCGTAATCCTCGACATGCTTGAAAAGGATGGCCGAGCCACGCTGTCCCACCTTTCCGAGGCGACAGGCCTGTCCGTGTCCGCCGTGCAGTCGCGCGTGCAGAAGCTTGAGCGTCGCGGCGTGATCCGCGGCTACAAGGCGGTTATCGACGACGAGCGCCGCGGCCTTGCGGTGAACGCCTACATCGCGGTCACGCCCATCGATTACTCCCAGGAAGCCGAGATTCCAGACAAGCTCAAAAACATCGACGGCATCATGTCCTGCGATTCCGTCGCCGGTTCGCCCAGCTTCATGCTCACCGTTCGCGTCGAATCGCCCAGCAAGCTCGAAGAGCTGTTGAACCTCATCCATCGCACGGTGTCGGTCAGCACCGAAACCACCATCGTGCTGCAGCGTTACTTCGCGAAGTGACCGCTGTTCGGCAGATGCCGCGGTAGGGTGCGCGGTAGGCTTATACCCATGAGCGACAGCGAACATGACTGGCTTCGGCCAGAAGAAGAAACCGAATCCGAAACCATCATCGACGCGCGCACCGCGCAGAACAACCCCGAAGTGGCCGATGTGGTGGCTAAAATCGCCTCGCTGCGCCAATCGATAGACAACGTCGACACCGCCATCGTCTCGCTGCTGGCGGAACGGTTCAAATACACGTCGCAGGTGGGTGTGCTCAAGGCGCGTGCGGGCTTCGCGCCGGCCGATTACCAGCGTGAACATGCCCAGATCGAGCGTCTGCATCGCATTGCCGACGAAGCCGGACTGGATCCGGAAATCGCCGAAATGTACCGCGAATTCGTGGTGACCGAGGCCAAGCGCCGCCACAAGCGCATCGCCGAAAACGGGGGAGACCCGGGCGTACTCGACGTTTTCGCCTGAGCCGTCCGTTTTCCGCGCGCCCCGCGCGAACGTCCATTGCCGACGGGCATGCCGGGCACTACATTAAATGCCTTGGGAAGTTGTTTCGATTGCGATTGAGAGGTCCGGCATGCGCCACGCCACCGCGAACCGTCCATCCGGTGCCCGACGCCCGCTTGCCGCGGCGATCGCGGTCGCCGTCATCACCGCCGCTCCCGTCGCGGCAGTCGGCGTGAACGACGCGATATCGGCCTTGCAACAGAATGGGCAGTACGCGGCCGATGCATCGCATGATGACGTGATGAGCGCCTACACCTCCATCAACAAACCAGGCCGCCTTTTCCTGACCAACAGCGGCTCTTCCACATCGAAACGCGTTCCCAAAGGCGTTGTCGCATTGCCGTGGAAAATATCCGCCTCCTTCACCCTCAACGGGCCCGACGTAAGCGTTTCCGACGTTTCCGGCGCTTCCGGCATGATCGGCATACGCATCGCCCTGCATGCCACGAAACCCGACGTGACCGCCAATCTGACGCCAATCGTCGCCTTCACCATTCCCGGACGCGTCGGCAGTGACGTGACCGCCGATGACGGCGTGCTCGTCTCATCCGACAACACCTCGACCCTGGTGGCTGCGGTCGGCAAACCGGGCGAGGACCTGACCTTCAACGCCTACGTGACGGCGAAGCACTTCACCATGAGCTCACTGTCCATCGCCGCGGTGGAAGGCAACGTTCAGCAATCACTGCCTGACCTGACCAAGCGTGCAACCACCTTGGTGGACGGTCTGACCAACGTCGGCTCGCAACGCAACCGCAAGCTCATCGACCAACTGGAACAGCTCAGAGACAACGAGAAAGCGCTTGCCAAACAGACCATCGCCGTACGTTCCAAAGCGCACGATCAGGCGTTCGACGGCTACATCGACGCGTACGTGGGCTCATACACCACGCATCTGTCCGGTTCGATCGGCAACGCCACACAGCTTCCCGCCATTCTCGGCACCGCGTCCGAACTGAACGGCGATACCTCCGTAGCTAAATCCGTGGCAGACCTGGCCAACGCCGTCAACGACGTGAGCGCCGCATACCGGCATATCGGCGCGGCCGACGCCGTCGACGAGGTGATTCGCACCATCGAACAGCGTGGCACATCCGGCTTGGTGAACGAGCTCACCAAGCGCGCCGGCGAGGAACAACAGCGCGGCTCCAAAGACTACAGTGCCGGCCAATCGCAGCTGTCCGCGGCCATGATCCCGTATTCGATGGATTTCACCGACGCATACACGGCTCGGCTTAAGGAACTGGGCGCCACCGCAGGCACGGCTGGCAGCTACAAAACCCAGGCGATCGCCGACGTGCGTGCCGGCATCAAAGACAATGAGAAGCTCAAAACCGCGTCCGACAAGGTGTCCGCGGCGATGACCGCGTTGGCGGACGCCAGCGAGCACACCGGACAGGCCAGCGCATTCCACCAGATCGTGCTGCGATTCGCCGACCAGCTGGATTCGGATGACGACACGTCCGAATCGGGCGCTGCCGATGACGCTTCTGTGCTGGACACGTTGCGTTCCGCCTCCGCCAGCCAATCGTTGTGCGCGAAAGCCGAGAAACAGCGGTCCCGTGCGCAACGCAAGGCCGAACGCGCGCAGGCGAAGAACAACACTGCCGATTCGACCAGCTTGGTCGATGACAAGAACGCCATCAGCATGGATGATGTGATGAGCTACGCGGGCGGACTACGCCCGTCGTTCGGCGCCGCAGCGGACACCACGTCGAAGAATGTGGCGAAAGTCGGGGGAGTGGACGGCTCTTCGAAGAACAGCGGTGGCGATTCGTCCGACGGTTCGGCGGATTCGTCCGCCAGCTCGCTACCAATTACCGGCTATGGCTTGGCGAAAACCGGTTTCACGCCGGATAATGGCGATTTGATTGACGAGACGGTCGAATTGGCCGCCGCTGCGGAAGTTTTCGACGATGCGCTGCAGGCCGGATTGGGTGGGAACGGTTCCGGAAATTCGTCCGCTGGCCCGCAGTACCTCCTGTCCGTTCCGGTGCTGTAGAGCACGCGGTTGGTGCGATGCACTAAATCCGATAGTGCTCCGTCGCTTACGTGGTACGTTTCGGGGTTTTTGATTGCGATTTCCGCCTCCGCTTGTGCATTCGTTGAGATTACGCCCATAAAAACCATTTTTCGCGTACGGGTTTGTGCGCAGGGGCAGGAATGTACGCTGAGAACAGCCGAGAACGGGATAAGGACGGTTCTATGCGCGCACGTCTTGCGATTTAGGGCGATTCTGCACGGACGTGAGCAAAAGGGGATATGATTTCGACCGTTTTGCCTGCGATTTATACCCCTTTTCGCTCACGAAAGCATTTTTCCCGCGATTTTGACTGAATATGAGCAAAAGGGGGCACGGTTAGTTGCAGACAGTGACGGGATATACGAGGGGCCTCTCCTTCATGCAAAGGAAAGGCCCCTCGTATGTGGGTGAAGTGAGCGGCTGCGCTACAAAAGCCGCTGGCGGCTCACCTCAGAGACTCACTTCTTCGGTTTCTTGGCCGGCGGTTCGCCTAGCTCGCTTTCGGCGACCGTCACATCGGCGGCCTCGTCCTCACCCTCGGCGGCAGCCGGTGCGGTGAAGGCGATCGGTCCGGTCACGCGACCAGCTTCGGCGATATCGCCCAGCGCGGCCTCGATGGACCCGCGCACATCGTCGGCAACGGCAAGCGTCACAGACAAGATCGGGGTCTTCATCGAAACCTTGGCCTTCGACTTGATGCCACGCAGCGCGGCCAGAGCCTCACCGGCATGAGCAAGCAGATCGGCGGATGCGTCGCCGGCGGCGGCCGCGTACACGTCGGCCGCAGGCCATGCGGCGCGGTGCACGGAGCCCTCGCCCTCATGCATCCAGCTCCACACCTCTTCGGTGGCGTACGGCAGGTACGGGGCGAGCAGACGTGCGAAGGCATCCAGACCCAGGCCCAGGGCGGTGCGGGCGGACTTCACCGCGGCCTCGCTCGGCACGTTGCCGGTGGAGTCGGCGGTGCCGTAGGCGCGGTTCTTGACCAGCTCGATGTAGTCGTCGCAGAACTGCCAGAAGTAGTTCTCGATGACTTCCAGAGCCTTGGAATGCTCGTAGTTGTTGAGATCGTCGGTGGCTTCGCGGACCACGGCGGCCATCTTGGACATCGCGGAACGGTCGATCGGCTCGGTCACGTCGGCCGGGTTCCATGCGGCGACTGCCGGAGCGCCCACGTGATGGTTCTCGTCCTCACGGCCGATGGCCAGCGCGAACTTGGTGGCGTTGAGCAGCTTGATGGCAAGACGACGGCCGATCTTCATCTGACCCTCGTCGTACGTGGCATCCAGACCCAGACGGGCGGCGGCGGCCCAGTAACGCACCGCGTCGGCGCCGAACTGCTTGATCGGCTTGTCCGGCACGACCACGTTGCCCTTGGACTTCGACATCTTCTTGTGGTCCGGATCGAGGATCCAGCCCGACAGCGTGGTGTTGGACCACGGCAGGCACTTGTTCTCCAAGTGCGCGCGGTCCATGGTGGAGAACAGCCAGGTACGGATGATGTCCTGACCCTGCGGACGCAGATCCATCGGGAACGTGGCGTTGAAAATGGCCTGGTTCTCTTCGCCCGGCTCCTCCCAACGGGTCACGATCTGCGGGGTGAGCGACGAAGTCGCCCAGGTGTCCATGATGTCCGGCTCGGCGGTGAAGCCACCCGGCACGTCACGCTGATCCTCGGTGTAGCCTTCCGGCACATCGTCGGTCGGGTCGATCGGCAGACGATCCTCGCTCGGGGTGATCGGATGGTCGTAATCCGGGGTGCCATCCTCCTTCACCGGGTACCACAGCGGGAACGGAACGCCGAAGAAGCGCTGACGGGAGATCAGCCAATCGCCGTTGAGGCCATGCACCCAATTCTCGTAGCGCACGCGCATGAAATCGGGATGGAAGTTCAGCTCCTTGCCGCGTGCGATGAGCTCGGCGTTCAGCTTCTCGTCGGTGCCGCCGTTCTTCAGGTACCACTGGCGGGAGGTGACGATTTCGAGCGGCTTGTCGCCCTTCTCGTAGAAGTTCGTCATACGCTTGGTCGGGGTCGGCTCGCCGTCCAGATCGCCGGCAGCGCGCAGCTCGTCGACGATGACCTTACGTGCGGAGAACGTGGTCTTGCCCGCGGTCTCCTGGAAGATACGCTTGCCTTCCTCGTCTTCGATCCAATCCGGGGTGTCCATGACGATGCGGCCGTTGCGCTGGATGATGGAACGCAGCGGCAGGTTCAGATCGCGCCACCATTCGACGTCGGTGACGTCGCCGAACGTACAGCACATGGCGATGCCGGCGCCCTTGTCCATTTCCGCCGCCTTATGCGCCAGAATCGGCACCTTCACGTGGAACAGCGGGGAGTAGACGTACTGGCCGAAATACTGCTTGTAACGCTCGTCGTCCGGGTGCGCGATCAGCGCGCCGCAGGCGGCCAGCAGTTCCGGACGGGTGGTCTCGATGTAGATCGGGGTACCGTCTTCGAAACGGAACGCCACCTTGTGGTAGAAGCCCGGATATTCGCGCGATTCCAGTTCGGCCTGGGCCACTGCGGTCTGGAACGTCACGTCCCACAGACCCGGAGCGTCCTTCTGATACGCTTCGCCACGGGCCAGGTTGCGCAGGAACGCCTTCTGGGCCACGCGCTGCGGATGCTCGCCGATGGTGTGGTAGGTCTGCGACCAGTCGATGGACAGGCCGAGGGAACGCCACAGCGCCTCGAACTGCTTCTCGTCCTGGGCGGTGAGCTTCTCGCACAGCTCGATGAAGTTCTTACGGGAGATCGGCACCTGGTCCTTGGCGTCGATCTTCTTGCCGTCCGTACCCTCGAACGGCGGCACGAAATTCGGATCGTACTTCAGGGACGTATCCACGCGCACGCCGTAATAGTTCTGCACACGGCGTTCGGTCGGCAGGCCGTTGTCGTCCCAGCCCATCGGGTAGAACACGTCGTAGCCGTTCATGCGCTTGAAACGTGCGATCACATCGGTGTGCGTGTAGGAGAACACGTGGCCGACGTGCAGGTGGCCTGAAACGGTGGGCGGCGGGGTATCGATGGAATAAACGGCCTTACGGTCGCGGGTGCCCTGGAACTTGTAGACTCCGCTCTCGTCCCAGACTCCGCGCCACTTGTCTTCGAGACCGTCCACGCCGACCTTGTCGGGCAGCGGCGTGAGGTTCGCGTTGATGGTGTTATCTTGGCTTTCAGTCATAGTCGCTAGTCTAGAAAGCGAATGTGACAACTGCCGTCGTATCAGCGCCTATCGAACCGAATGCCGGAATCGCAGGCAAATCGCGGAAAATCCACATAAAAAACCGTGGAAAAATCAGTGCAGCGTCAATCTGTTCAACGGCAGCAGACGATCGGTCAGATTCTTCGGATACCCCTGCAGCCCATCGGAAACGGCAAGGAAGTTCTTGCGTATGTACAGCCAGTCGCTGGCCGCGTTCTCGCTGACGGCGCGCGCGTAATCGCGCATGCGGGCCTGATAATCGTTGTCGTTGGTCGCGGCCATGGCATTGGCGTAAGCCTGCTGCGCGTCGCCGTTCTCGAAATGGAACACGGACTGGCCGTTATCGAAGACACTTGCGTCACCTTCGTCGCTCATGGTGGTCAGCGCGATGTTATAGGTGCCGGCGTTCATGCGTTCCGTCACGTCCGCGGCGGAATCGAGCACTTCCAGATTGGTGTTGATATTGAGGTTTTCGATGGCGGTTTTCACGTCGTTGCCGATGCTTTCGTATTCCTTCGGCACCAGAATGTCGATTGGCGCGATGTAGTTCACTCCGAAATACGTGCGCATCCGTTGCCCCTGTTCGAGGTTGTAGGGGTACAGGCCGCTCAGGTCCTCATACCCGTCTTCCAGCGGGCTGATCGGCCCTCCTAGCGGCGCGTACGCGTCGGGCGCGTTCTTGGCGATGGTCTTCGCATCGATGGCGTATCGCGTCATCTTGCGGATCTGCTCGTCGGAGAAGGGGCTGTTGTTGTCGTTGTTGAACGCGAGCATCACCTTGTCGAAGCTGATGCCGCTGTCCGCGGTAATACCGTTGGTTTTGCCCAGTTCCGAGGCGGTTGAAGCGCTCAGCGGCAGCGCCATGCTGATTTTGCCGGCTTTCATGGCATCGGCCATGGATTCCTCGTTGGCGTAGTAGTAGAGCGTCACTTGCGATGATGCGGCTTTTTTGCCCCAATACGAGTCGTTGCGTTGCAGCACGATTTGCGATTGGTCCGCGGTTGACACGGTGAATGGTCCCGATCCGACCGCCGATTTCGCATAGTTGGTTTTGCTTTCCGCGTCGTACACGATGCCTGCACGGCCGGCCAGCGCGCGCAACAGCCGCGGATTCGGCTTGGCGAGCGTGATGACCACTGTATTCGCATTGGGATTGGTGATTTCCTTCAGATCACCAAGCTGGTCGGCTCCCACGTAATGGTTGTTGACGGCGTTCTGCAGCGACCAGACCACGTCGGACGAGTCGAGTTTGTGCCCATTGGCGAACGTCATGCCGTCGTTCAACGTGAACGTGTACGTGAGACCGTCGTCGGAAGCCTGCCAGGAGCTGGCGATTCCCGGCTGCAGTTTGTTGGTTTCGCTGCGTGACACCAGCGTTTCGTATACGTTGCCGAGCAGCGCTTGCTCCACGGCGGTGCCTTGTTCGGTGCGGATGTCAAGCGATTTCGGCGCATTGCCTTCGATGCCGACGGTCACCGACGAGTCGGAGACGAGCGTGCCGAAGGATGTGATGGGATTCTTGCGGCCTGTCAGCGACAGTCCCAGCCACAGCAGCACACTGAGCACGATCGCGACGCCGAAGAAGATCAGCCAGCGCGTCGCCTCGGCTTTCAGATTACGTTTCCGCCCGTTTTCATCCATGCACCCGAGTCTAGTTGACGCGTGCTACACGCCCGATGGCCGGGTGCGATTCGACGGAGTGCCGGCGCGGCGGCTGGCATGCGTCGGAATCACGCGGCGAACGCGCTCGGACACGTGTCGTTGAGGGGGCAGTCGGCGCAATCCGGTTTTCGCGCATGGCAGATGGCGCGGCCATGCAATATCAAACGGTGAGACAGATCGGTCCATTCTTCGGGAGGGAAGCAGGCGGTGACCTCACGTTCGATGGCCACCGGGTCAGGGGAGGGGCTCGCCCAGTCGGACCGCCACCGCAATCGCCCAGTCACACGAATCACATGCGTGTCCACAGGAAAACCGGGCACGCCGAACGCGTTGCCCAACACCACGTTCGCGGTTTTGCGGCCCACGCCCGGCAGGCTGACCAGCGAAGCCATATCGGCTGGCACCTCGCCCCCGAATCGCACGCACAACTCATGCGACAGCCCGATGATATTGCGCGCTTTCGTACGGAAGAAGCCGATGGTGCGGATGATGTCCTCGACGTGCTCGGGATTCGCGGCGGCAAGCTCCGCCGGACCGGGATATTCGCCGAACAGTTCCGGCGTGACCATGTTCACGCGCTTGTCGGTGGTCTGCGCGCTCAACACCGTAGCCACCAGCAGTTCGAAAGGAGAATTGAAGTTCAACGCGCATTTCGGATCGGGAATCTCCACGCACAACTGCTCGTATTCCTGATGCATGCGCGCGATCCGCGCCTTCTTCGATTCCCGAGGCATGCCTCCAGCCTACCCCTCGCATGCGGACGAACGCGGAAAACCTATGGAAACGTCGCAATCGGCAAAAACAGCGAAAATCCATCGAAAAAACGACAGAAAATCAGCAAAAAACAACAGAAAATCAGCGAAAGGCCAATGAAAACAAACGAAACCCGTCGAACATCAACGGAATGATCGCAAGAAAAAGTCAGCTTTCGCCGGACTCGCCGTGAGCCGCATCCTTGGCCGCGGCCTCATGCTCATTCTCTTCCGGCGGATCGAAACGATAGCCGACGTTGCGCACGGTGCCGATGAGATGCTCGTACTCGCCGCCCAGCTTGGCGCGCAGACGACGGATATGCACGTCCACAGTGCGGGTGCCGCCGTAATAGTCGTAGCCCCACACCTCCTGCAGCAGCTGCGCGCGCGTGAACACGCGGCCCGGATGCTGCACCAGATACTTGAGCAGCTCGAACTCCTTGTACGCCAAGTCGATCGGATGGCCGTGCAGACTGGCCGTATAGCCATCCGTATCCACCACCAAATCGCCGGAACGGATCAGACCATCCTCGTTCTGCACGCCCTGCTCGCCCGAACCGGACGCCGCGTTGACCGGCGCGTTGCCACGTTCGGAAACCAGGCGCAAACGCCCCTCCACCTCGGCGGGGGACGCCGTAGCCACCACCACATCGGCAATGCCCCACTGCGAATTGACCACGGTGAAGCCGCCCTCGGTGAGAATGAGCACGATCGGCGTGGACAGTCCCGACGCGTGAATCAGACGGCACAGCGTTTTGGCGGTGGCCAGGTCGTCACGCGCATCAAGGAAAAGAATGGTGTTCTCCGGCATCTTCACCAAGCTCGCCGCATCCATCGGCAGAACGCGCACGCGGTGGGACAGCAACGCCAGCGAGGGAAGAACGGTGGCCGGGTCGCTAGCGAACGTCATAAGCGTAAGATCCGTCACGTCAGCTCCCTCATGTTCCCTATAACTGATGCCGCGATTGTACACTCGGTATGTGTTATCGGCGTTTCCTCGATTGTAACCGAAGTATGTGGACACTTACGGCTACATTTATTCATATTGCATACGGAATGACCACAATATGAAAAGGGGGTCCGAGATGACCGCTGAGAAGGCCACCGCCCAGGAAGCCACGCGGAAAGTCGCTTTTGCCAAGGTCCTGGCGATTCAGATCATCGCATACGTGGTGCTGGTGGCGCTCGCATTGGTTCCCGGCATGATGTACGGCGACGCCGCCAAACCGGCCGCGGTTCCGTTCACGATCATCGCCTCGCTGGCGATGGTCGTGCTGCTGGTGGTGTTCAGTCCGTTCCGCGACGGCGTCGCCGGCCATGTGATCGCCGCGATCGCAGGCCTGCTGTCGGCGATCTGCGCCACGACCGTGATGCTGGGCAATGTGATCTTCCCCGCCGGCCTGGATGGCGGCAAAAGCTTCTCCATGGAGGAAGCGTGGATCGCCGGCGTGGGCGGACTGCTGATCGTGCTGATCATCGTATCCTTCGGCCGGCAGATGGCCCGCGAAAACCGCACGCACCTGATTCGCTCGCTGTCGCACAGCGTGGTCGAAGGCGTCGCCATGATCGCCAGCGCGGGCTGGTGCTTCCTGCCGGTGCTCCTGCCGACAACGCATTCCAGGGCCGCCGCCATGTCCGCTGCCTCCGGAGCCACGGTGGACATGTTCAGCAACGTGACCACGACATGGGTCGTCGCCGCGATCGTGACGGTATTGGTGGCCGTGGCGCTCACCGTGTGCTCGTACTTCTGGCACCGCGACGCCGACCCCGAGCCGGATGCGCGTTCGCCGTGGATCGGCCTCGCACTGCTGCCGGTCATGCTGACCGGTCTCGCAGTCGGTCTGGCGGCGCTCGCCATCGTCGTGCTGTAAACGGCTGTTCTAATGACAAAGCCCGTAATCGCAATGATTACGGGCTTTTATTATGTTGGATTGGCAGTCAACCGAGGAATCCGAGATGCTCGAACAGCACCTTCACGCCGATAAGAATCAGCACGATGCCGCCGGCGATCTGCGCGGGCTTCTGCCACCGCGAGCCGAACGCGCGGCCGATATACAGGCCGGCGGCGGAGAACAGGCCGGTGGTGATGCCGATGATGACCACCGACAGCCAGATGTTGAGCGTCATGAAAGCGAAGCTCACGCCGACCGCGAATGCGTCGATGCTGCAGGCCACGGCGAGCGGCAGCATGTGCTTCCAATCGAATTCAGGGGTTTCCTTGGCGTTCTCCTCGTCCTCTTCGAACGCCTCGCGTACCATATTGCCGCCGATTAGGGCGAGTATGCCGAAAATGATCCAATGGTCCACGGCGGTCACGTATTTGCTGAACGTGCTGGCCGCGAAATAGCCGAGCAGAGGGAAAAGCGCCTGGAATCCGCCGAACCACAGGGCGGTTTTGAACGCATCGACGCCGCGAAGCTTCTTGACGGTCAGGCCTTTGCCAATGGAGACAGCGAACGCGTCCATGGACACGGACACGCCAATAAGCAGAATCTGAATGAGCATAGCTGGTGAAAAGGTTCATCCCGCCGGTCTCCCCACGGGATGGGCCTCGACGGATTGCGTTCCGCCTACGCCTAGGAGTACCGACACAGAACTGCCGCACGCGGATGTGATATGTGACGTCCAGCGGGCTTTGAATTCAGCGAATACTGTTCGCATGCCGAAAATTACAAGAGACCACTATACCGCGGTACGAAGAAATCGGACGCTTTGGTCCGTTGGACTCCCCGCAACGGCACCTGGCCTCCACTGGCTGGAAAAGAGGAAAAGCCCACTGCCGGGGGCAGTGGGCTTTGACATAAAAAGGGGAGAAGCGATCACTTCTCGCTATCAGCGAGGCGCTTGCGGGCTGCGACGATTTCCTCCTCGGCCTTGGCGGCGCCAGTCCAGTAATCGCCCGGCAGGACTTCCTTGCCCGGCTCCAGAGCCTTGTACTGCTCGAAGAAGTGCTTGATTTCAGCCTTGTGGTACTCGGAAACATCTTCGACATCCTTGATGTCGTCGAAACGCACATCAGCCGGAACGCAGAGCACCTTGTCGTCTCCGCCGGCCTCGTCGACCATGTGGTACAGGCCAACGGCGCGGCATTCCACCACGCAGCCCGGGAACACGGAGTTCGGGATCATGACGAGAGCGTCGAGCGGATCGCCGTCCTCGCCCAGGGTGCCGTCGATGTAGCCGTAGTCATCCGGGTAGCCCATGGAGGTGAACAGGGTGCGGTCCAGGAACACGCGACCGGTCTCGTGGTCCACTTCGTACTTGTTCTTGGAACCGCGCGGGATCTCCACCACGACGTTGAAGGTTTCTGCCATTGTTTTCTCCTTGATCGATATGATCAGCAGTAGTTCGTTACTTAGGATACCCGCTTTCACGCCATGTCGGCACCATTTTCCGGATACCTATATGAATGGTGCTCAGTGCTGGGGAGATAAGGCGTGATGCGCTCGCTGGTCAACATCTTTTTGGCCGATTGTGATTGACTATCCTGCCTTGGAACGTTGGAAGAACAATTCCGTAGGTGGTTTTGCTCTTCCGTAGGTGGTTGGCTCTGGTATCCCTGCGGCAAAAAGGCTTGATTTCAGCCATTCTGTTTGCGTGGATTGACCGGAGAGCACCTACGGAATCAAAAAAACCACCTACGGAGTGCACAAAGCCGGGTTGAAAACGTGAGAAACGTCTTCAACCCGCCCTTGATCTATGTGTTTTGTGCTGGCTGGGTGCTAGGCAGAGTGCCTAGCACCCAAACTCACTCAGTCCTCGACCACCGTCAGCACGTGCGCCACGTCGGCCCACGGTGCCAGTGAGACGTAGTTGTCCCAGCCCCAATCGAACTCGCGTCCGGTCAGCTCGTCGCGCACCTTGAGCGGCTTGTCGGTGGCGAAACCGAAGTCGGGCAGTTCGATGTGCACGATGGACTGGTGCGTGTTGTGGCCGTCGAGGTTCACCACCACGATCACCGTATCCGGCTTGCCGGTACCGGTAAGCTCGGCCGGGGTCTGGCGCAGGAACGCCACCACGCCCGCATCGTCGCTCGGCAGGACGTGCAGGTTGTGGTAGCTGCGGCATGCCGGATGCTCGGAACGGATTTTGTTGAGCGAGGTGAGCAGCTCGGAGATGCCGTACTTGTCGGCCTCGTCCCAATCGCGCACCTTGACTTCGTACTTCTCGTTGTCGATCTGCTCTTCGAATCCCGGACGCTGCTTGTTCTCGATGAGCTCATAGCCGTTGTAGATGCCCCAGCTCGGAGAGCCCATCGCGGCGAGCACCGCGCGCACCGCGTGACCGGCGATACCGTTGTCGCGCAGGTAGGCGGTCATGATGTCCGGCGTGGACGGCCAGAAGGTGTTGTGCTGGTAGAAACCACCGTCGCCGTTGGTCTCCTCCAAATACTCCTCAAGCTCCTCCTTGGTGTTGCGCCACGGGAAGTAGCAGTGCGACTGCGTGAAGCCGGCATAGCTCAGCGCGCGCATCATGCCCGGACGGGTGAACGCCTCGGCCAGGAACAGCGTCTCCGGATGCTTCTTCGTCACGGCGGCGATCACGTCCTGCCAGAAACGCACCGGCTTGGTATGCGGGTTGTCCACGCGGAAGATCGTCACGCCGGCCTTGATCCACAGGTCCATGATGCGTTCGGTTTCCGCTTCGATGCCTTCCATGTCGGCGTTGAAATCGATCGGATAGATGTCCTGGTACTTCTTCGGCGGATTCTCGGCGAATGCGATCGTTCCGTCCGGCTTGGTGCGGAACCAGTTCGGATGCTGTTTGACCCACGGGTGGTCAGGCGAGCACTGCAGCGCGAAGTCGAGCGCCACTTCGATACCCAGCTTGTGCGCGTGCGCGCAGAACGCCTTGAAATCGTCCATGGTGCCGAGCAGCGGGTCGACGGTGTCGTGGCCGCCCAGCTCGGAGCCGATGCCGAACGGGGAGCCCGGATCGTGCGGTCCGGCAATCAGCGTGTTGTTGCGGCCCTTGCGGTTGGTCACGCCAATCGGGAAGATCGGCGGCAGGTACACGATGTCGAAGCCTTCGGCCTTCGCGCGGTCGAGGCCGGACAGCGCCGTCTTCAGCGTGCCCTGCACGATCTTGCCGTCGGCGTCGAAATACGCGCCTTCGGAACGCGGGAAGAACTGGTACCATGCGGCGAAGCTCGACTTCGGACGCTCCACGCGGAAGCGCTGCGGATTCGACGCGCTCAGGCCGTCGCGCAGCGGATTGGTTTCATGCAGGCTTGCGATTGCGTCGGTGGTCGCTGCGGCAAGACGCGCGGTCGCGTCGAGCGACTTGTCGGCAACGGTCTTCGCGGCTTCGCGCAGCGTCTTCTTGTCATCGGCGGTCAGCTTGGAATCGCGTGCGCCAGCCCAACGTTCCAGCAGCTGCGCGCCGGATTCCAGCGCGTTCTCCACATCGTCGCCGACCTCGACCTTGATTTGCGCGTCGTGCAGCCAGGAAGCGTACGTATCTTCCCAGCCTTCGACCACGATGTGCCATTCGCCGAGCTGCTTCTTGACGTCGGCATAGCCATCTTCCCACGGCTTCAGGTCGCTGTGGTCGCCGATCTTGACCATCGCTTCCCAGCGGTCCAGGCCGGGGTTGGTGCAGGTCATGGGGAAGCGGGCCTTCTCGGTGCCGCGCGTGTTGCGCACGGACACGGTGGCACCGGCCTTGGTGCGGCCTTCGATGAACACCTGCGCGGTGACCTTGAATGCCTCGCCAAGCTCCACGCGAGCCGGGTACAGGCCGTTTTCGGCGGACGGAGTGATGCCAAGAACGTTTACGCGGCCGAACTGTTCCGGGCTGGTGCGGTTGATGATAGGTGCTGGAGTTTCGCCGACGGTTCGCTTCGTTGCGGTTTTCGGCTTGGAAGTGCGCTTGGTGGTTGGTTTTTTGGTTGTCGTCTTTGCGGTTGATTTCGCGGCTGTCCTCGTTGTCTTTGTGGCCGCTGCCTTGGCTGTTGTCTTTGCTGTTGCCTTTGTGCGCGGTGTCGCGCTTGATGATGTTGCTTCATTCATATAGCCGATTATAGAGGTAGTTGTGTTCTTTTTGTGATTTCCCTTTTTCGTAACGATTACGGCGATGCGGCTACAAGTACTTTCTTCAAATACTTTTGGTAAAGCGCTTTAATACATGGTTTGCGATTATGTTCGATTATGAAGGCTGCGGCGGCATGACCATACGTTGTGTGTGCCGGTTGCGTTCGATATGTATGGGGACTTTATATAAAAGGAGCGAAACGTCCTGGGGAAAACAAAAAACCGGAAACCAAAAGGTTTCCGGTTTCAATTGGTAGCGGGGCATGGATTTGAACCATGGACCTCTGGGTTATGAGCCCAGCGAGCTACCGAGCTGCTCCACCCCGCGTCGGCTTGCCTTCATTGAGGCAGCTCTAACTACTTTACGGATGTTGGCTAATAAGTCAAATCGGCGTGTCGCATATTGCGCTGCTAGTGAAATCGCATATCCGATAACGCGTTATCCGTTTTTCGTATAACGCTGCGGACCGTCGATGAAAACCGCCGAATACGCCATATCCGGGTCCGCACCATAATAGGAAACATGCCTATCAAGATTCCCAGCGGCCTTCCGGCCAGAGACATTCTCGACTCCGAGCGCATCTTCGCGCTTGAAAAGCCCGAAGCGGAGCGCCAGCGTGTGCGTCCGCTCAAGCTGGTGATCCTGAACCTCATGCCGAAGAAGATCGAGACCGAAACGCAACTGCTGCGTCTGATCTCCAAGAGCCCGCTGCAGGTCGAGGTCGACTTCATGAAGACCTCCACCCACGAGGCCACGCACGTGAGCGCCGACCATCTGGTGAAGTTCTACGAGACGCTCGATGCGTTCAAAGACAACTATTACGACGGTCTTGTGGTGACGGGAGCGCCCGTCGAGCACCTCGATTTCGAGCAGGTCGACTACTGGGACGAGTTCAAGCAGATTCTCGACTGGGCTTCCACCCACGTCTTCTCCACCATGTACCTGTGCTGGGGTGCGATGGGCGCGCTCAACTATCGGTACGGTGTGCGCAAGGAGTTGCTGCCGGAGAAGCTCTTCGGAGTGTTCCCCCAGTATCTGCAGGACGAATACTGCTTCCTCACCAACGGTTTCGACGAGATCTGCCTGCAACCGCATTCCCGCCTGGCGGGGGTCAACGAGGGTGATATCGCCCATAATCCCGAGCTGCAGGTGCTCACGTGGGGTCCGAAGTCCGGCCCGGGGCTCATCGCCACGCGCGACTTCTCCGAAGTGTTCGCGCTCGGCCATTGGGAGTATGGCAAGTACACGCTCGCCGAGGAATACGAGAGGGATATGAAGAAGGGCATGACCAACGTGCCGTTCCCCGAAAACTATTTCCCGCACGACGATCCGAAGCTCGAACCGCTGTTCGCCTGGCGCGCCCACGCCAACCTGCTGTGGCGCAACTGGCTCAACTGGGTCTATCAGACCACGCCATACGATTTGAGCGAAGTACCGCAGCTGCGCGAGGAGAAGCGCCTCGGCACCGACCGTTCGATCCGGCACGAGCCCGGTTCTCCGCGTGTCGACGCGTTCACGCCATTCTCGCACGATGGATACGGTGTCATTCGCGGCTGATTTCACGAAGATCGGCGAGTATTGACAAGTATTGGCGATTGTCCCACGATTGCCGCTTTTGCGCGGTGTCGTGGGCTTTTTGCGCGGTTTTTGTTGCCTGCTGCGACATCGTTTCATTTTCGCTGTCATATATTATGGTGCGATATGTTAAGTAAAACGTTTTATCAAGCAGTGTTGCAAACGATGTCTATTTTGGTGTGAATGGGGGGTGAAATAGGCCGAATCGACAACGGCCGTGGTTGTGTCTAATAGTCCTCGCAACGTGCGAAACGCCGGTTTTCGCTATACGGTAGTAGGGGAAAGCTCCCGGTGCGGAATGTTGTCTAGCCACGGGCTGATAATCCTTTGCAGCCATTCGGGGCTGGTATGCGAACGCGTTTATGGGCGCGTTAACATAGAACCCGAAGGATGTTCTGGTTTGGTAACCGGAATGTCACATTCGACTCAGCTGTTGGGCTAGACTAACAGCTGACACAAGAGCAGGAGGCGTGAATGATTAGTGCATTGGGAGAGGGCATCATGACCATCGCCGATGGTCCAGAGATGCCGAGCATCAATGACTTCCTTCCCGATCCGTTTGTTTTTCAAGGCACGCCGTTCGCCATCAACCGCATCATCCTCGTTCGTATCCTTGCGACCGTCATTATGCTGCTGGTTCTCGGAATTACGGCAAGCCGTGCAAAGCTCATCCCTGGCCGTTGGCAGGGCGCAGTCGAATGGCTGATCGAGTTTGTCCGCGACAACATCGTCTATCAGGTGATGGGCGAGCTGCGTGGCAAGCGTTATGTGCCGATGATCACCACCGTGTTCTGCACGTTGCTGGTCTTCAATCTGTGCGGCATCATCCCGGGCTTCAACATCGCGGCAAGCGCATCCATCACGCTGCCTCTGGTATTCGCCATGTGGTGCTTCTGCCAGTACTGGATTGCCGGCATCCGTGAAAAGGGCCTTGGCCACTTCCTGAGGGACGAGATCTTCCCGAAGGGCGTTCCGGCCCCGATCTATATTCTGCTGTCCCCGATTCAGCTGCTTGAGCTGCTGATTATCCGCCCGTTCTCGTTGACGATCCGACTGTTCGCCAACATGGTTTCGGGCCACCTGATCCTTGCGTTGTGCCTCTCGGCCACGCAGTTCTTCCTCGTTGATGTGGTGAACAAGCTGATGATGCCGTTCGGCATCATCACCTTCGCGGCTGGCATGTTCATGTTCCTGTTCGAGGCGCTGGTCGCCTGCCTGCAGGCTTACATCTTCGCCATCCTGACCACCGCATACATCAATATGAGCTATCCGGAGATCGACTGACCGCCGGCTTTTTAAGTGTTGCTTCTTGTCAAGCAATAACCAGAAAGGAAACAATCATGGATATCGTTACCCTCGCTGAGGTTGCCGGCAACCTGAACGTCGTTGGCTACGGCCTCGCCGCCATCGGCCCTGGCATCGGTCTGGGCATCCTGATCGGCAAGACCATCGAAGGCACCGCTCGCCAGCCTGAGCTCGGCAGCCGTCTGCAGACCCTCATGTTCCTGGGCCTGGCATTCGTTGAGGTGCTGGCACTGCTCGGCTTCGTGCTCGCCTTCATCAAGTAAGACTTGATCCCCAAGGTAAACACCGAAGACGCAAACGAACGTGAAAGGAGGAAGACACTATGGTGACCGCAGCTAGCGAGATGGAACTGTTCCTTCCGAAAAGCTACGACATTTTCTGGTCGTTGGTCATTCTGATCATCGTCGCCGTGTTCTTCTACAAGTTCTTCCTGCCGAAGTTCCAGGCCGTGTTCGATGAGCGCGCAGCCAAGATCGAAGGCGGCATCGCCAAGGCCGAACAGGCCCAGAAGGATGCCGACGAAGCCAAGGCGAAGTACGATGCCCAGCTGAGCAACGCACGCGTCGAGGCTTCCAAGATCCGCGACGACGCTCGCGCGGAGGCATCGCACATCATCGCCGACGCACGTACCCGTGCCGAGGCTGATGCGGCGCAGATCACCGCCACCGCCCAGCGTTCCATCGAATCCCAGCAGCAGCAGGCTCTGGTGAGCCTGAAGGGTGAGGTCGGCGTGCTGGCAACGGCACTGGCCGGCAAGATCCTGGGCAGCAAGCTGGAAAGCGACGACGTGCAGTCGACGATGATCGACCAGATGATCGCCGAGCTGGACAGCGACAAGAAGTGATCGAAACCTTCAAGAAAGGGAGGTGACCAATGCGAGGAGAAGCATCGCGTATCGCAGACCGCGTTTCGCGTGACTCGCTGGCCCCCAGGCTGCGTGACAGCGGCGAGGACGCATGGCGCATCGGGAACGAACTGTTCACGATCACCAACGCGCTCGACCACAACGTCCAGCTTGAACGTGCCCTCACCGACCCGTCGCGCCCAGTCGAAGACAAGGTTGCGGTAGTCAAGACCCTCATTGGAGATGAGGCCCATCCGTTGACGATGGAAATCATGTCCGATCTGGTGGCCCGCCGTTGGAGCCGCGTGTCCGACATCGCCAACGCCACCGAGGATTTCGGTGTGGATGGCATGATGTACTACGCGGACCACACGAATGCTACTCTGCAGGTTTCCATCGAGCTTGCCCAGCTGCATTCCGCACTGCTCAACCTTCCGGTCGTACGCAGCAAGCTGTATGACACCACCGTCCCTGCCGAAGCCCGCGTCAAGCTGCTCTACAGCCTGATCGGCAATGCGGACTTCAACAAGGTGACCAAGCGTCTGGCCGAGCATGCGACCTGCAATCTGCGCAATCGCCGCTATCTGCAGACCATTCAGTGGCTGATCAACAAGTTCTCCCGTCATATGGGCGAATCGATGGTCACCGTCACCACGGCGAAGCCACTGAGCAAGAAGCAGGTCGACAAGCTCATCGCCATCTATTCGGCGAAGACCGGCCATCCGGTGCACATCAACTCGGTGGTCGATCCGACCGTCATAGGTGGCATGCGCATCCAGGTGGGTGACGAGGTCACCGACAACACGGTGGTCGCACAGCTGCAACATCTTCAGCGCACGGTGAAGGCGACCGCCTGACGGCGAGCCGCACGGTGAACAAGCCTGAAACAAGACTTGACTGAATTTATAAACAACAATAAGGAGTGATCATGGCAGAACTTACCATTGATCCCACCACGATACGCAAGGCGCTCGATGAGTTTGTCGAGTCGTACAAGCCGTCGGACACGCCGACCCAGGAAGTCGGCTACGTCGCGACCGCTGGCGACGGCATTGCGCACGTGACGGGACTGCCTGGTTGCATGGCCAATGAGCTGCTGACCTTCGAAGACGGCACGCTTGGCCTGGCGTTCAACCTTGACGCCCGCGAGATCGGCGTGGTTATCCTCGGCGATTTCACCGGTATCGAGGAAGGCCAGGAAGTGCGTCGTACCGGCGAAGTGCTCTCCGTGCCCGTCGGCGACGGCTACCTTGGCCGCGTCGTGGACCCGCTAGGCAACCCGATTGATGGTCTTGGTGAAATCAAGACCGAAGGCCGTCGTATTCTCGAGGCCCAGGCACCTGACGTTATGCATCGTCATCCGGTTGACGAGCCTCTGTCCACCGGCCTGAAGGCCATCGACGCGATGACGCCGATCGGCCGTGGCCAGCGTCAGCTCATCATCGGCGACCGTCAGACCGGTAAGACCGCTATCGCAATCGATACGATCATCAACCAGAAGCGCAACTGGGAATCCGGAGACCCGAAGAAGCAGGTCCGCTGCATCTACGTGGCCGTCGGCCAGAAGGGCTCCACAATCGCATCGGTGAAGCAGTCCCTGGAAGAGGCCGGCGCCATGGAGTACACGACCATCGTGGCCTCCCCGGCTTCCGATTCCGCAGGCTTCAAGTACATCGCACCGTACACCGGTTCCGCCATCGGACAGCACTGGATGTACAACGGCAAGCACGTGCTCATCGTCTTCGACGATCTGTCGAAGCAGGCCGAGGCTTACCGCTCGATTTCCCTGCTGCTGCGTCGTCCGCCGGGGCGTGAGGCTTACCCGGGCGATGTGTTCTACCTGCACTCCCGTCTGCTCGAACGTTGCGCCAAGGTTTCCGATGACCTCGGCGGCGGCTCGATGACCGGCCTGCCGATCGTCGAGACCAAGGCGAACGATGTGTCCGCCTACATTCCGACCAACGTGATTTCCATCACCGATGGCCAGATCTTCCTGCAGTCCGACCTGTTCAACGCGAACCAGCGTCCTGCTGTGGACGTCGGCATCTCCGTGTCCCGAGTCGGTGGCGCTGCCCAGACGAAGGCCTTGAAGAAGGTCTCCGGCACGCTGAAGATCTCGCTGGCGCAGTACCGTTCGCTGGAATCCTTCGCCATGTTCGCTTCCGATCTGGATGCGGCTTCGAAGGCTCAGCTGAACCGTGGTGCCCACCTGACCGAGCTCCTGAAGCAGCCGCAGTTCTCCCCGTATTCGATGGAACAGGAAGTCGTGTCCGTGTGGGCCGGCACCCATGGCAAGATGGATGACCTGCCAATCAGCGACGTGTTGCCGTTCGAAAAGGGCATGCTGGATTATCTGGACCACAACACCGATATCCTCAAGACCATTCGCGAGACCGAAGACTTCACCGCCGACACCGAGGCTGCCCTCGACAAGGCCGTGGAAGCGTTCCGTGAGACCTTCGTGACCAGCGCGGGCAAGCCGCTGGTCGAGAAGAAGCCTGACGAGAAGCACACCACTCCGGTCGAGCAGGAAAAGATCGTCGCAGGAGAGAAGTGATTCATGGGCTCGCAACTCGCATTGAAATCTAGGATCGCCTCCACCGCGTCGCTGGAGAAAATCTTCAACGCGCAGGAGATGATCGCGTCTTCGCATATCGCCAAGGCACGTGACGTGGCCTTGAACGCGAAGCCGTATACCGATGCGATTTTCGACGCCGTGCAAGCGCTGGTGGCCCATACCCATATCGACCATCCGATCGTGAAAAAGAACGAGGACAACCCTCGCGTGGCTGTCCTCGCTCTCACCTCGGATCGTGGTATGGCAGGTCCGTACACCTCCTCGATCATCCGCGAAACGGAATCGCTGTTGGCCCGACTCGATGAGCAGGGCAAGCAGCCGGAACTGTATGTGTATGGTCGTCGCGGTGTGACGTATTACAAGTACCGCAACCGTCCGGTTGCCGGCACTTGGGAAGGCGATACCGACCAGCCCGGCGTGGAAGTCGCAGAGTCCATCTCGAAGGCACTGTTGGACGCTTATATGAAGCCGGCGGACCAAGGTGGAGTCTCCGAACTCTACATTGTGTTCACCGAGTTCGTGAATATGGTGGTTCAGAAGGTGCGTGTGCTGCGCATGCTACCCGTTGAGCTCGTGCTTCCGGAACAGCCGGAATCCGGTCCTGTGCCGGAATCCGATGCCGATGCCGCGACTCCTCTGTATGCGTTCGAGCCAAGCGTTGACGAAGTACTCGACGCGATTCTGCCGAAGTACATCCAGTCCCGTATCCATGAATGCCTGCTCACCGCAGCGGCATCCGAGACTGCAAGCCGACAGAACGCCATGCACACGGCTACAGACAACGCTCGCAGCCTGATCGATGAACTGACTCGCAAGCTCAACGCTTCGCGTCAGGCATCGATTACCCAGGAACTTACCGAAATCATCGGCAGCGCTGATGCGCTGAACAAGAAGGAAGAGTAGGAACGCATATGGCTGACAATCAGACCACAGCGGCTCCCGAGACGGCTGCAGAGCCGACCGCTGGACGCGTTACGCGTATCCAGGGTTCGGTTATCGACGTCGAATTCCCGGTGGGCCACCTGCCCGACATTTACAATGCACTTACCGTTGAACTGGCCAACACCGGTGTCCACGAAGAGGGCGAGACCACCAAGAAGATCACCCTTGAGGTTGAACAGCATCTTGGCGATTCCACCGTGCGTACCGTCGCTCTGAAGCCGACTGACGGCCTCGTGCGTGGCGCCACCGTGTATGACACCGGCGGCCCGATCTCCGTGCCGGTTGGCGATGTCACCAAGGGCCACGTATTCGACGTGTCCGGCAACATCCTCAACAAGAAGGCCGACGAGACCGTCACGGTCACCGAACGTTGGCCTATCCACCGCAACCCGCCGGCATTCGACCAGCTGGAATCCAAGACCCAGATGTTCGAAACCGGCATCAAGGTCATCGATCTGCTGACCCCGTACGTGCAGGGCGGCAAGATCGGTCTGTTCGGTGGCGCAGGCGTCGGCAAGACCGTGCTGATTCAGGAAATGATTCAGCGTGTGGCTCAGAACCATGGCGGTGTGTCCGTGTTCGCAGGCGTCGGCGAACGTACCCGTGAGGGTAACGATCTGATCGGCGAAATGGACGAGGCCGGCGTGCTCGAGAAGACCGCACTGGTCTTCGGCCAGATGGATGAGCAGCCGGGTACCCGTCTGCGCGTGCCGCTGACCGCACTGACCATGGCAGAGTACTTCCGTGACGTGCAGAATCAGGACGTGCTGCTGTTCATCGACAACATCTTCCGTTTCACCCAGGCTGGTTCCGAGGTATCCACCCTGCTCGGCCGTATGCCGTCCGCAGTGGGCTACCAGCCGAACCTGGCCGATGAGATGGGCGCGCTGCAGGAGCGCATCACGTCGACCCGTGGCCACTCCATCACCTCGCTGCAGGCCATCTACGTGCCGGCCGATGATTACACCGACCCGGCCCCTGCGACGACCTTCGCCCACCTGGACGCAACCACCGAGCTGTCCCGTGACATCGCCTCCAAGGGCATCTACCCGGCAGTCGACCCGCTGAGCTCCACTTCGCGAATCCTTGATCCGCGTTATGTGGGCCAGGCTCACTACGAGTGCGCCAACCGCGTCAAGGCGATTCTGCAGCGTAACAAGGAGCTGCAGGACATCATCGCCCTGATCGGCATCGACGAGCTCGGCGAAGAAGATAAGACCACTGTGAACCGCGCCCGTAAGATCGAGCAGTTCCTTGGCCAGAACTTCTACGTCGCCGAGAAGTTCACCGGCCGTCCGGGCTCCTATGTTCCGGCCGATGAGACCATCGAAGCCTTCACCCGCATCTGCGACGGCGTGTATGACGACGTTCCGGAGCAGGCATTCTCCGGTATCGGCGGCATCGACGACCTCGAGAAGAAGTGGCACGACATGCAGAAGGAATACGGTGCGTGATGGCCGGATCGACATTGCAGGTGAACATCGTCGCCGCTGACCACCCTGTGTGGCACGGCACGGCGAAGTCCGTTACCATTCCCGCCTCCGAAGGCGGAATGGGCATCCTGCCCGACCACGAGCCTGTGCTGACCGTGATCAAGGAAGGAACCATCGTTGTGGTGGATCCTGAAGGCAATCGCCTCTCCTTCGAGGTGACTGACGGCTTCATCTCCTTCGATTCGAACAAGCTCACCGTCGCGGTCGAGCGTGGAACCAACGTGAAGCGCGCCGAATAAGCCGTTTCCGCTTGACGTAAGGTGGCCCGGTAATCGCAATATGTTTTTGTATTGCGATTACCGGGCCGCTTTTGTCTTTTACGTGGCTTTCCGCCGCCGCGAATACGTATGCCGTACGTACGGCGACGCGCATGGTAGGGTAGTGCCTCGTGCGAATTATTGTTGCTGACTGCTCTGCCGAATATTCCGGACGATTGAACGCCTCCCTGCCGCTCGCCAAGCGCGTGCTGCTCATCAAGGCGGACAACAGCCTGCTGATCTTCTCCGAACTCGGCTCATACAAGCCGCTCAACTGGATGTCCGCGCCATGCAGCATCAGGGACATCACCCCCGACCACGCCGATGACGACGTTGATACTGAAGTGCCGCAAAAGGTGATCCGCGCGTCGGCCGACAAATCGAACGACGTGCTGGAAGTGACGTTGCAGCACATCTATTCGGACGAATCGTACGACCTCGGCGAGGATCCGGGCCTCATCAAGGACGGCGTCGAAGACCATCTGCAGAAGTACCTGGCCGAACAGATCGAACGCATCGGCAAAGGCGCGAAGCTCGTGCGCCGCGAATACCCGACAGCCATCGGACCGGTCGACATCATGGCGATTGACGGCAACGGCGAGCACGTGGCCATCGAAATCAAGCGCAACGGCGGCATCGACGGCGTCGAACAGCTCACCCGCTACTGCGATCTGCTCAACCGCGACCCGCTGCTGGCCCCCGTGCACGGCATCTTCGCCGCGCAGACCATCACCCCGCAGGCCCGCGTGCTCGCGCAGGACCGCGGTTTCAAATGCCTGATTCTCGATTATGAGGAGATGAAGGGCACCGAAGACGACTCTCTACGACTCTTCTAATGAAAAAGCCTCCCGGGTGGGAGGCTTTTTGCGGTTAGACCGGCTGGATCAGTAGGCGGCGAGAATGTCGACCACGAAGACCAGCGTGGAATTCGCCGGAATCTTCTCCTGATCCTTGTTTCCGTAGCCGAGGCTCGGCGGCACCACCAGCAGCACCTGGGAACCGACCGTGTGGCCTGCCAGACCCTGCTTCCAGCCCTTGATCACGCTGTCAAGCGAGAAGGCGGAGGACTGTCCGCGGTCCCACGAGGAATCGAACTGCGTGCCGTCAAGCAGCCAGCCGGTGTAGTGCGCCATCACGGACTGCGTATCCTTGACCACAGCGCCCTTGCCCTTGATGAGGTCCTGGGAAATCAAGGAATCGGAGCCCTTATAGCCATTCATGTCGATCGACGGCTTGCCGTCCTTGGCGAGCGTCACCTTCGGCAGGTCGGCCGGAACGCCCGCGACCTTCTCGCCGGTGGCCTTCTTCAGGTCCTTCGACTTGGACACCAGCGTGAGTACCATCAGGTACGAGGTGCCGGAGGAATTCGAGTCGTTCACGCCGAACGCCACGGTGGAATTGAGCTTGAGGCTCTTGAAGATCTTGTAGTAGTTCTCGGTCATCTGGCTGGTATCCGAGGTGACTACGGTGGAGCAGTCGGGGGTGTTCTTCTCCCACGTGCTGGCCAGTTCGGAACCATCCTTGACGCTGATGGCGATGCCCTGCGAGCAGACGCGGTCGCCGTCCTCGATCTGGGCTCCGTCGCCCTTCTGCAGCACCACGTAGCTGTTGTCCTCAACCGTCATCGGCGTCTTGAACGAGACGGTCGGCTTCTTGCCGAGCTCGCCCTTGGCGGTCACGCCGGCGATCTGGTGCATGCCGATTTTTTCGGAAGATGAGGAGGAATCCGAGTTCGACTTGTCGGGTTTCGCGCTGGAATTACCGCCGCACGCAGTGACGCCCAGGCACATGACCGTTGCGCAGACTGCCGTGACGGCCTTGGAAAGAAGTGATTTACGCATAGGGCCAACCATAGCGGCAAAGCATGATTTTCATGTTTTTTTCAGGCTTGTGCAAACGGACACTGTAGAATGGAAAAGCTATGACTGTATTGCAGGAAGAACAAGAGAAGCCGCAGATCGAGACGGGCCCTACCCGGCATGCGAAGATCATGCGTGGCATCGTCACGCCTATTTTCGGCTTGCTTGCCATCGCATGCGTCGTGTTTGGCGTGTTGAATTCAACCGTCTGGAAACCGGACAATGAGATCACCGCCGCCGCTCCGGTGAACGGTTCGGAATACGTGGTCACCGATCCGAACGTGCTGCAGCTGGTAGACAGCCGCGTCAATATTTCGGCCAAATCCCGTGACAAGAAATCCAATGTGTGCATCGCCATAGGTTCCGCGCGCGATGTTGCCGGATGGATTGCGGGAAGCAAGTACATGCGCGTCTCCGGTCTGTCCGATTGGACGACGCTTTCCACCATGAAGGTCTCCGCGCAGGGAACCGCGGACAATTCCCAGAACCAGGTGGCTTTCAAGGACTCCGACATGTGGCGCACCATCAAGTGCAATGACGGTGCCGTTGATATGCAGGTCAAAGGATCGAACAGCAATAACGCCGAGGATGTTGTGGCGTTGATTGATTTCGGCAACCGCAAGGGAGATACGGTCACTCTGAATTGGGACCGTCGTAACCTGCCGAATTTCGCCATGCCGTTGTATCTTGCCGGCGGACTGCTGGCGATTCTCGCCGTGCTTTCCGCTTCCGTATTCGCCATGCCGCCGCATAAGCGCCGCAACAAGCGCGCTTTCGCCATGGTCGAAGGCGTTGGCGTCAACGAAGGCGATGAGAACGAGGTTTCGGCTTGGGTGAAGAACGCCGAAACCGCCGCCAGCAACAGGGCACGGAGCAGGTCGCGTCACGGCAGGCGTCGCCATGCGGAACATCGCACCGGCGGTCGTACGTCGTCGTTCGAGGAAACGCAACAGCCCGTCATCGTCGATCCTGTGGCACGTAATTTGGTCGCCGACCAGCAGAACACGATTGCGGAAAGCCAGCCGACTGTGTCCGAATCGACCGTATTTGAATCGACGGCGGGCGAATCGTCTGTTGACGACGAGGCGACTTCCGTGATCTCGCAGGATGAGCTTGCCGCGTATTTCGCTCGTCTTGCCCAAGAGGAGGTTCAGACGGAAACGCAGGAAGACGGCCAAGAGGAGGACCAGTGATGAGGAAGCGTAGTCAGGCGATTATCGCGGCCATGCTCGCGCTGGGAATGGCCGTCGGCATGTGCGGTTGCGAAGGCCAGCTGCCGACCCCGAAAGCCACCACCCGGCAGGATGCGCCGAACTTGAGCGCCAAGCAGGAGCAAAAGGTCCGCACGAGGATTCTCAAAACGCTCGACCAGTGCAATCAGAACCGTGACACTGATACGTTGCCGACGATTCTCGAAGGTCCGGAACTGGACATCCGCACCAGCGAGCTGAACGTAGCGAAAGCCACGGGCAATCTTGACCGTAAGACCACCATCCCCACGGATCTGGCCCAGGCCGTGATCTCCACGGATGCCGGCTGGCCACGGTCCGTGTTCTCCATCACGTCCACAACCAAGGACCAGCAGTCCAAGCGTCTGCTGGTGTTCAGGCAGGATTCCGCACGCCAGAACTACAAGCTGTGGGGTGTGGCGCGACTGTTCTCCGGCGTGAAGATGCCGAGTTTCGAAATCTCCAAAACCGGCAGCGCGCAGGGAACGCCTACGGACACCGGTCTGGTCATGACGCCGAAAGCGGCGGTGGACGCGTATGCGGACCTGCTGCAGAACGGGGCGAACAGCAAGTACGCCAGCAAATTTGCGGATGATGATCTGCGATCGAAGCTTGCCGATCTGACTGCCCAGGTGCAGAAGGCCATGGAGCTTAACGAAGGCACGCAGCAGCAGACCTTCGAACCGGTCAATGGAGCCATCAGCGTCATGCGTTCCGCGGACGGCGGCGATCTGGTGGTGGCGCAGATCAACTCCGAATGGACGCGTTCCGCCGGCGCTGGCCGTGAATCGCAGCCGGCCTCTGACGCGGAAAAGGCGCTGTTCGGCAATGGCAAGGCCACCAGCACCATGAAGACGAGCTATGTGAACGTCATCGCGCTGTATGTTCCGCCGGCGAATTCCGGGCAGAAAATCACCGCGGTCGGTTCCGAACGCCAACCGGTGAAGGTCGAAGCGCTGTAAAACGACGGGTCCTTGGACGCGCATTGTCGGCGGTTTTCCGCCTATCGCGCATCCGTGGGAATGAAAACCGGGAAATCGTTGTTGGCACCTATAGTTGGTGCCAGCAACGATTTCGTGTTTTTGGAGGCAAGTATGGCAGAGCAGCAAGCGTTCCATCCGGGTGTTTCATTGGCGGGAGCCGTTGATCTGGAAGCGCTCAAGCATCAGGTGAAGGCCGAGCCGGGGCAGGCGGGCGGCGCTCCGGCGGCTGGCGGATATGTCATCGACACCACGGAGAACACGTTCCAGGCCATGGTGCAGACCTCCGCCACGTTCCCGATTCTGCTGTTCCTGTGGGTGCCGACCGACGACCGTCTGTTCGCCATGGCACGCGCATTGGGTGACGCGGTGAACAAGCTCAACGGCCAGATCCAGCTGTCCCGCATCGACATCGCATCCAATCCCTCCATCGCACAGGCGTTCCAGATTCAGGGCGCGCCGGCGCTGTTCGCGTTGATCGGCGGCCGTCCGATGCCGATTCTGCAGGGCCTTCCGTCCGACGAGGAACTGCAGCAGATCACAGACGTGGTCGTGCCGAAGCTTATCGCCGCCGCACAGCAGGCCGGCGTGACCGGCACCGCTCCGTATTCGGGCGATCCGGATTCCGACGCGGCCAATTCCGCATCCGCCGGCAGTGTGCAGGATCAGGTGCCGCCGGAACATCAGGAAGCGTACATGCTGGCACAGCAGGGCGATTACGCCGGTGCCGCCGCCGCGTACGAGAAGGTTTTGGAAGCCGATCCGAACGATACGCGCGCCGCCCGCGAACGTGCGAAGGCGCTGCTGCTGGCCCGTTCCGCCAATGCGGACGTGCGCGTGGTGCGTGCCGCTGCCGCCGACAAGCCGGACGATGTGGACGCGCAGCTTGCCGTCGCCGACATCGACATGATCGGCGGGCAGATCCAGGACGCGTTCGACCGTCTGCTTGATTTCGTGGCGGCGGGTCACAAGGCCGACATCGAGCCGGTGCGCCAGCGTCTGCTCGAATACTTCACGATCCCCGAGCCGACCGACGAGCGTCTGAAGCGCGCACGTCGTCGCCTCGCCACCCTCATGTACTGAGCGTGCAGCGCGTGCTGGTTGCGCCGAGCACTCTGATGCATTGAGCGCGCGTACTGACTTTCCCAACGATTGCAAGGTCTGCGTCACGTTTTTCGCCGAATCGTGTCGCAAACGGGCGCAGACCGTGTACAGTAGTGCGTTGCATGGGTTTGTAGCTCAGCGGATAGAGCGTCTGTCTCCGGAACAGAAGGTCGTGGGTTCGATCCCCATCAAGCCCACCGGGCAAGGCTCCAGTCGAACGGCTGGAGCCTTTTTGTTGCTCGTTTGTTGTATTTTTCCGCGGTTTTCCTTGCGATTCCGCCGTTTTCGTGCCTGCTGCGCCGTGTGGTGCCAACTCCGGCCATATCGTTCTGTGAACGGTTTTTCCCGCTTCCACCCATCGGAAAAGTATGATTTCAGGTGCGACGCAAATAGCGCATGTACGGGCATATTGGCACATACTTGGCGCGCGTTTACATACCTTGCGGCAACATACCTTACGACAAAGGAGAACAGTATGAGCGAAAAGCTGGAAGCAGTGGCCACCTCCGAAGCCCCGGCAGCACTCGGCGCCTACAGCCAGGCCGTGAAGGCCAACGGATTCGTGTTCGTCTCCGGCCAGCTGGGCATCGACCCGGCCACCGGCGAACTGGCCGGCGAGAGTGCGGGCGAGCAGGCCGCGCAGGCGCTGAAGAACATCAAGCACATCCTCGACACCGCCGGCTCCGGCATCGAGAATGTGGTCCGCGCCACCATCTACATGAAGAACGTCGAGGACTTCCACGAGGTCGACGACGTGTACGCGCAGACCTTCATCGGCTCCGTCAAGCCGGCCCGCGTGGCCTTTGGCGGCAACGACATTCCGAAGGGCGCGCTCGTCGAGATCGACGCCATCGCCGCGCTCTGAGCATTTCGCACGTTTCGTAGGTATCGCAAGCATTGCGATTACTGCGATTGCCTACCGCTACCTGCGATCAAACGGCCCGCACGCTTTTCCAGCATGCGGGCTGACGCTTTTTTACGGACTTCCGCGGGCTTCTGCACACTTCCGCGAACTATGGACGACCATCGCACGTTGCCGTGAGTCTGACGTATAGTATTTGCGATTGTGCGGCCAGCCAAACTATGTGCCGTACCCAACCAAACGTAAGAGGAGCCGGAAGCAAGCATGGCGCAATCGCAAGAAAAGCCCGACGTCGAACAGGGCGGCCTGGAACGCAAGATGGAAACGCGCCACCTGACCATGATCTCGCTCGGCGGCGTGATCGGCACAGGCCTGTTTTTAAGCTCCGGCTACACCATCCATCAGGCGGGCCCGCTCGGCGCGATCATCGCGTACGCCATCGGTTCGCTGCTCGTCTACTTCATCATGCTGAGCCTCGGCGAACTGTCCGTGGCCATGCCGTACGCCGGCAGCTTCCATCTGTATGCCAAACGATTCATCGGCCCCGGCACCGCGTTCACCATCGCCGTGCTCTACTGGCTGAATTGGGCGGTGGCGCTCGCCTCCGAATTCACCGCCGCGGGCCTGCTGATGCAACGCTGGTTCCCGCATTCGCCCGCATGGATCTGGTCGGCCGCGTTCATCGCGGTCGTGTTCCTGCTCAACATCCTGTCGGTGCGGTTGTACGGCGAATCGGAATTCTGGTTCGCCTCCATCAAAGTGTTCGCCATCGTCGCGTTCATCGTCATCGGCCTGCTCGCCATGTTCGGCGCGATTCCAATCGCCGGCTATAGCCATGCGCCGATGTTCGAGAACTTTTACAACGACGGATGGCTGCCGAATGGCGTGCTGCCGATCTTCTCCAGCCTGCTGACGGTGGTGTTCGCCTTCTCCGGCACCGAAGTGGTCGGCGTCGCCGCCGGCGAGACGAAAGATCCGTCCAAGGCGATTCCGAAGGCCGTGCACACCACCGTGCTGCGTCTGGCGATTTTCTTCATCGGCTCGATCGCCGTCATGGCCGCGCTGATTCCGTGGCACAAGTCGGGCGTCGACACCAGCCCGTTCGTGCTCGTGTTCCAGTCGATCGGCATGCCGTTCGCCGGCGACATCATGAATTTCGTGGTGCTCACGGCGGTGCTGTCCGCCGCGAATTCCGGCCTGTACGTGTGCTCGCGCATGGTGTGGTCGCTCGCGCAGGAGGGTATGATTCCGCGCAAGCTCGCCAAAACGAACTTCCACGGCGTGCCCGTTTTCGCGGTGATGTTCAGCATGGCCGGCTCGCTGCTGGCGCTGCTGTCCTCCGTGGTGGCCGCTTCGACCGTCTACCTCGCGCTGGTCGCGGTTTCCGGCCTGGCCACACTGGTGGTGTGGGCGTCGGTTTCCGTCTGCCACTTGCGATTCCGCCACCAATGGCTCGCGCAGGGACATACGGTTGGCGAGCTCAAGTACCGCGCGCCTGGCTACCCGTTCGTGCCGATCGCCGCGATTGTGATGTGCGTCGGCGCGCTGGTTTTGGTGATTTGCGATCCGTCGCAGCGCTCCACGCTGCTGTACATGATTCCGTTCGTGGCACTGTGCTACGCGGGCTACTACGCGTCCGTGGCGTGGCGTGCGAAACGGCATGGCGGGCAGAGCGATTCGCAGGACGGTTTGCAGGACGCCTTGCAAAGCGAGCCGCAGTTCTTGCCGCAGACCGTAGCACAGTCCGATCATGAGGATGGACAGGAAGACTGATTCTGTCAGCGTGCCCGGTATTCTTGGAAGAATGAGTCCAGAAGCCCTTAGTGAACTGATTTTCAACATTGCCAACACCCTTGTTTCTGAAGGCAAGGCAGGCACCCTGACCGCCGATTTGATTCCGCCGCAGGCCAAGTTCGCCGTGATGCGCCCGAAGGACCGCGCACACGGTGATTGGGCCTCCAATGCGGCCATGCAGCTGGCCAAGAAGGCCGGCATGAAGCCACGTGATTTCGCCGAACTGTTCGCCGCCGAACTGACCAAGGCGAACGGCATCGCATCCGTCGAGGTGGCCGGCCCCGGCTTCATCAACATCACGCTTGACTCCGCCTCCGCGGCGGCCGTGGTGGACGCCGTGCTCGAAGCCGGTGACACGTACGGCAAGAACGACCATCTGTCCGGCGAGACCCTGAACCTCGAATTCGTCTCCGCCAATCCGACCGGCCCGATCCACATCGGCGGCACCCGTTGGGCGGCCGTCGGCGACTCCATGGCCCGCGTGCTCGAAGCCAACGGCGCCAAAGTCGTGCGCGAATATTACTTCAACGACCACGGCGAGCAGATCAACCGCTTTGCCAAGTCGCTCGTCGCCGCGGCCCACGGCGAGACCACCCCGATCGACGGCTACAAGGGCGCCTACATCGACGAGATCGCCAAGCGCGTCATCGACGAAGCCCAGGCCGACGGCGTCGACATCCTGAACCTGCCGCGCGTCGACGGCGGCGTGGACAAGGACGGCGAACCGCTCGGCGAAGGCGATTCCGAGCAGCGCGAGGAATTCCGCAAGCGCGCCGTACCGATGATGTTCGACGAGATTCAGAAGTCCATGAAGAACTTCCGCGTCAACTTCGACGTGTGGTTCCATGAGAACAGCCTGTACTCCGACGGCGAGGTCGACAAGGCCATCTCCGACCTGCGCGCCCGCGGCGACATCTTCGAAAAGGACGGCGCCACCTGGTTCGAGTCCACCAAGCACGGTGACGACAAGGACCGCGTGATCATCAAGTCCGACGGCAACTACGCGTACTTCGCCGCCGACATCGCCTACTACCGCAACAAGCGCCACCGCGAGACCAACCCGGCCGACGTGGCGATTTACATGCTCGGCGCCGACCACCACGGCTACATCGGCCGCATGATGGCCATGTGCGAGGCGTTCGGTGACAAGCCGGGCGAGAACATGCAGATCCTCATCGGCCAGCTCGTCAACGTGATGAAGGACGGCAAGGCCGTGCGCATGTCGAAGCGCGCCGGCAACGTCGTCACCATCGACGATTTGACCGACGCCATCGGCGTGGACGCCTCCCGCTATTCGCTGGCCCGCACCGACTACAACTCCCCGGTGGATATCGACCTGAACCTGCTGTCCTCGCATTCCAACGAGAATCCGGTGTACTACGTGCAGTACGCGCACGCCCGCTCCTGCAACGTGGACCGCAACGCGGCCGCCGCCGGCATCACCTACGAAGGCGCCGACGTGAGCCTGCTCGACACCACCGCCGACGGCGAAGTGCTCGCCGCGCTCGCCCAGTGGCCCGCCCTGCTGCGCGAAGCGGGCGACCTGCGCGCGCCGCACCGCGTGGCCCACTATCTGGAAGATCTCGCCGCCACCTACCACAAGTGGTACAACGTGGAGCGCGTCGTGCCGATGGAACTCACCGATCCGGAGGCCCGCGGGGAACAGGCCGACGCCATCCGCATCGCCAAGGCTCCGGAACCGGCCCGCGCCGCCGCCCGACTCAAGCTCAACGACGCCGTCAAGACGGTCATCGCCGAAGGCCTCGACCTGCTCGGCGTCACCGCCCCCGACAAGATGTGACCGGCAGGAGATAACGCAAACCATGTCTGTGAGTCCAATCTGGCCGGCCGGCTCGGCCGTGAACGACGAAGGCGAGATCACCTTCCACGGTCGTACCGCCGCAAGCCTGCTCGACGAATTCGGTTCGCCGCTCTACGTCATCGACACCGATGACGTGCGCGCCCGCGCCACGAAATTCGTGCATGCCGCGTCCCACGCGTTCAACAACACCGTCACCCACGTCAGCTTCGCCGGCAAAGCGCTGCTGAGCAAGGAAATCTGCCGCATCGTTACCGAATCCGGCATGCTCATCGACACCTGCACCATGGGTGAGATGCGCATCGCGCTCGCCGCGGGCGTCCCAGGCCGCCGCCTCGTGCTGCACGGCAACAACAAGTCCGATGCGGAAATCGAGCTGGCCATCGAACAGGGCTTCAACAAAATCGTGATTGACGAGCCGGATGAGCCGGCACGCATCGCCGCGATCGCCAAGCGGCTCGGCAAGCGCGCCCGCGTCATGCTGCGCGTCACCTCCGGCATCCACGCCGGCGGCCACGAATTCGTGTCCACCGCGCACGAGGACCAGAAGTTCGGCGTGGCCCTGCTCCCCGCCGGCGCCGATACCGCCAAACTCGGCGTGCTCGACGACCTGACCGACGTGACGCCGGCCGGATCGAACGCGCGGCTGGGGGAGAACGCTGACGGTGCTTCCCACGCGGAACGCAAGCTCCAGTACGACGTCAAATACCCGTACGATCTGAGCCACGAGAAAGTCTCCGAAGGCGACCGCAGGCTCGCCGAAGCCATGACCATGGTGGCCGATGGCCCGGCGCTCGCCGTGCTCAAGGACATCTACCGCCGTCAGGATGTGCTCGAACTGGTCGGCGTGCATTCGCATATCGGCTCCAACATCCATGACGCCGACGCCTTCATCCAGGCGGCCAAGCGCATGATGCTGCTGCGCAAGACCTTCTACGCCACCGACGCGTACACCCTGCCGGAGGTTGATCTGGGCGGTGGCTATTCCGTGGCCTACACCGACGGCGAGGATTCCATGGACATCGACGTGGAGCTCGGCAGGCTCGCCGACGCGGTCAGCACTGTGAACCGCGCGCTCGGCATGCCCGCCCCCGTCATCTCCTTCGAGCCAGGCCGCTGGACGGTGGCCTCCACCGGCGTCACGCTGTACCGCGTGGGCACCGTCAAGCCGGTCGAGCTTTCCGGCGAGGCGAAGGACAAGTCAGGCAATCCGGTGACGGAACGCGTGTACGTGTCCGTGGACGGCGGCATGTCCGACAACATCCGTCCGGCGCTGTACGGCTCCGACTACACCGCGCGTCTGGCCAACCGCAAGGGAAACAAGCAGACCAAGCTGTGCCGCGTGGTCGGCATGCACTGCGAATCGGGCGACATCGTCGTTAACGAAGTGCGTCTGCCGGCCGACATCAGGCGCGGGGACATTCTCGCCGTGCCCGTCACCGGCGCGTACGGCCGCACGATGGCCAGCAACTACAACCAGGCGCTGATTCCCGCCGTGGTCGGCGTCGGCGAGGCCGGCGCACACGTCATGATCCGCCGGCAGACGATCGACGATCTGCTGAGCTGGGACGTCAGCGAATAGTCCACGATTGCGTCTCACGGTATGGACGGTTTTCGGGCTTCCTTGCGGGGAAAGCTTCGGAAACCGTCCATTTTCTTGATATTCCGCGGCCTTACGTCATATTGAGACCGTACAATAAGCAAGGTCATACCAATACTTCGCATTCAAGGGAGGATGCCTTGGCACAGGAAGATGTTGCGCCGATTCGCGTTGGATTGCTGGGCGCGGGTACCGTCGGTTCCCAGACCGCACGCCTGCTGGTCGAGCAGAAGGACGAGCTTGCCGCACGTATCGGACGACCGATCGAGCTGACCGGCGTCGCCTGCCTTGACCCGGCGGAAACCGATCCGTTCCCGTGGATCGACAAGGCCATCGTGACCACCGACACCATGAGCGTGGCCACCAATTCCGATATCGTCATCGAACTGATCGGCGGCACCGGCGTCGCACGCAAGTTCGTGCTCGCCGCCATCGAATCCGGCGCTTCCGTGGTCACCGCCAACAAGGCGCTGCTGGCCAAGTATGGTCCGGAGATCTACGCGGCCGCCGAAGCCAAGGGCGTCGACATCTACTTCGAAGCCTCCGTGGGAGGCGCCATCCCGTTCCTCAAGCCGCTGCGCGAATCCCTCGTCGGAGACAAGGTGACGAGCATGCTCGGCATCGTCAACGGCACCACCAACTACATCCTCGACGAGATGACCACCAAGGGCCTCGACTTCGATGACGTGCTCAAGGACGCACAGGCCAAGGGCTACGCCGAAGCCGATCCGACCGGCGACATCGAGGGCTACGACGCGGCCAACAAGGCCGCCATCATGGCCACCCTCGGCTTCCACACCTCCGTCACCATCGACGACGTCTCCGTCGAAGGCATCACCAAGATCACCGCCGACGACATCGCCGCCGCCACCGCGGAAAACAAGGTGATCAAGCTGCTCGCCGTCGTGGAGAACACCGATGCCGGCGTGTCCGCGCGCGTCTACCCGGCACTGATCTCCAACACCCATCCGCTGGCCTCCGTGCACGGTTCCTTCAACGCCGTGTTCGTCAAAGCCGAAGCCGCGGACGACCTCATGTTCTACGGCCGCGGCGCAGGCGGCGCTCCGACCGCCTCCGCGGTCGTCGGAGACGTGGTCACCGAAGCCCGCCATATCGCGCAGGGCTGCACCGGCCCGTCCATCCCGCTGTACAAGGATCTGAAGAAGGCTCCGATCGAGGCTTCCAAGGCCGAGTTCGCTGTCCGCTTCGTGATTCACGACAATCCGGGCGTGCTCGCCGCGATCGCAGCCAAGTTCGCCGACCATGGCGTGTCCATCAACGGCGTGAACCAGGATTTGAAGCCGACGCTGAAGGATCCGGGCTACGATGGCGAACTGCAGCAGCTGCGTCTGGTCACCCACATGACCGACGAGCTCACCCTGCGCGAAACCGTCAAGGACGTGTGCGAGCTGGATTGCGTGTGCGGAGAGCCGTCGATCCTGCGCGTGCTGAACTGATATCGGATGCGATTCGGGCCCATGATGAGATTGGCATGCAAGCCATGCCAAGCCGCCATCATGGGCCCGAATACGATGCACGGGTGCGGTTCCCCCTGAAATTTGACTCTGGCACTGCCACGGTATACGGTGCTTGATTTGTAATGAAGATGTGACGAAGGACGACGAGAGATGACTCCAGTTACCCGCAAGGTGCGTGTGAAGGTTCCGGCCACCAGCGCCAATCTTGGCTCCGGCTTCGATACGGTCGGTTTGGCCTTGGACTACCATGACGAGCTTGAATTCACGCTGAGCGCCGACCCGGTGAACACCGCGGCGCAGGTGATGATCGAAGGCGAGGGCGAGGACACCCTGCCGCGTGACGAGACGCACCTGGTGGTCTCCACGTTCCGCCGCGCATGCCAGACCTTCGGCCTGGGACGCGTCGGATTCATCCTGCAGGCGCACAACAACATCCCGCAGGCGCGAGGCATGGGCTCCTCCGCCGAGGCCATCGTCGCCGGCATCGCCGCCGCGGCCGCCTTCGCACAGGACGACGACCTCAACCGCGACGCCGTGTTCGAGCTGGCCGCCGCCATCGAAGGCCATCCGGACAACGTGGCCCCGGCCGTGTACGGCGGCCTGACCATGTCTTGGGACATGGAGACCGCGGAAGGTGTCGGATCCGTGCCGATTCCAGGCGGCGAGCCGATGCACAACGGCTTCCACACCATCAATTACCGCGTGGCGGACGATCTGACCGCGGCCGTGTTCGTGCCGGACTACGAGCTGTCCACCGAAAAGGCCCGTCAGGCGTTGCCGACTGAGATTCCGTTCAAGGACGCCGTGCACAACGTCTCCCGTGTGAGCCTGCTGCCGGCCGCCATGAACCCCGCGATGCTGGCCTCCGGCTCGCGTCAGAACGCCAACGCACTGCTGTTCGCGGCCACGCAGGACCGCCTGCATCAGCCGTACCGCGCCTCGCTGATGGAGCCGTCCTGGGCGCTGATCGAGAAGATGCGCTCCCACGGCTTCGCCTCCACCGTGTCCGGCGCCGGCCCATGCGTGCTGGTGCTGCACCATGGCGACGCCCACGAGGAGCTTGAACAGATCGCCGCCGAAGAGCTGGCATCCGGCCATTGGCGTGTGCTGCATCTCGCGGTCGACACCAAGGGTGTGCAGGTGGAACGCGCATGAGCATCCCGCTGATTCTCGCCTCCCAGTCCCGTCCACGCCGTGACGTGCTGTTCTCCGCCGGCATCTGCCCGACCATCCGTGTCTCGCACGTCGACGAGCCTGCCGCGCTTGAACGCGAGGCGGCCGCGCTTGGCGTCACCGTGAACGACCTGAGCGTCGAACAGCGTGTGATGATTCTCGCCACGGCGAAGGCCGAGGCCGTGCACCAGGCGTATCGCAACATCGCCGATACCGCGGCGCACGCGCGCGGGGAGCGCGTGGTCGGCTTCCCGCTCCGGGCGGCAGACGATCGCGACGCATCCTCGGCGGGCACAGACGCACGCACGGACAGCGCGCAGTCCGCCGACGAGACGAAGACCCGCGATTTCTCCGGCATCGCCATTCCCACCGTCGCCGAGCCGATCGCCGATTTCGTGGATGGCCGTCCAAGCCTGACCCGTTCGAAGGCCGGCCCGCTGATTCTCGGCTGCGATTCCATGTTCCTGCTGGACGGCGAATGCTACGGCAAGCCGCATAGCGAAGAGGTAGCGCGCGAACGGCTGCGTGCCATGCGCGGTGCCACCGGCGAGCTGTGGACCGGCCATTGCCTCATCGACTTCGCGTCGGGCCGCATGGTGCGCGGCGCCAGCAAAGCGACCCTGCATTTCTGCGAATATTCCGACCTGGATATCGAACGCTACATCGCCACCGGCGAGCCGCTGGAAGTGGCCGGATCGTTCACTTTGGAAGGTTTCGGCGGCGCGTTCATCGACTCGATCGAAGGCGATCCGCACGGCATCATCGGCCTGAGCCTGCCGTTGGCGCGCCGTCTGGCGGCGCAATTGGGCGTCGAATGGACCGATCTGTGGAACGTCACGCGCTCCGACCTCGCGCCGGACGCCGAATATGATGCGAAAACGGGTGCCGCGAAGCCGCTGCCGCCCAAGGAGAACGTGCACCAGCCGGGAGACGGCTGGGTCGACTGCGCCTGCGGTCGCAAGCATTGGGGTACGAACGGCGCGTCCGGCGTGCTCTTGGCCCGCCGCAGCGAGACGACCGGTGAGGTGACGCACGTCGTCATGCAGCACCGCGCGGTATGGAGCGCGGAAGGCGGCACGTGGGGCATTCCCGGCGGCGCCACCGCCGATGGCGAAAGCCCGATCGAGGGCGCACTGCGCGAATCGTACGAGGAAGCCAACATCACGCCGGAGGACATCGACGTGGTCGGATCGTACTGCGAGGACCACGGCCCATGGTCGTACACCACGGTGTTCGCCTTCGAAAAGCCGGGGCACCGCGTCGAACCCAAGGCCAACGACGACGAAAGCATGGAGATCGAATGGGTGCCGGTCGATGACGTGCCCAACCGCAAGCTGCTGACTGCCATGCGCACCGATTGGCCTAACTTCGCGGCGCGTCTGCGTGCTTTGGCGGCCGTGCGGTAGCCTGCGTGCAGTGTGCCGCATCCTTGGAACATGACGGCTGTTAGCGCTAACTGAAGTTGCGTGTACAATAGGCGAACGTACCAACAGTTGTGTGCGAAAGGCGATGGGGCATGGCAGGCAAACGCAATGCGGGCAATAAGCGTCCTTCGATGTTCGAAGTGGCGAAACTGGCTGGTGTGAGCCACCAGACGGTCTCGCGCGTCATCAACCATTCGCCGGACGTTTCCGACGCCACCCGTGAGAAGGTGCAGAGGGCCATCGACCAGCTCGGATACCGTCCCAGCAACTCCGCCCGCGCGCTCGCCTCGCACCGGTCCCGCACCATCGGCCTGATCGCCGGCGGCCAGCATTTCTATGGCCCGATCTCCACGATTTCCGCGATTGAGACGATGGCCCGCCAGCATGGCCTGTTCGTGACGGTGAGCATGGTGCATGAGGCGCTGTGCTCGCAGGAGGAATTCGACGACCTGTGCCGCACCTTCGACGAGATGAACGTCGATGCGTTCATCTTCCTCACGCCCACCGATGTCATGTTTTCCGCGGCATGCCGGACGCGGATCGCGCAGCCTCGTGTGATCGTCACATCCACGCACGGTGGCATCGGCGTGCAGGACGGCCTGCGGCTGATGAAGTCCGCCGACCGCCGCCGCGTATCCGTCGTCGGCATGGACCAATGGTCCGCGATGGCCGACGTGATGCATCTCGTCGTGGAATACGGGCACCGTTCGGTGCTGTATTTCGCCGGTCCCAAGGAGTGGCGCGACGCGGCGACGCGCCTGCTGGCATGGAACAAGCTATGCGCGGCCAATGCGGTCAATTCCGTGACGGTGCAGTGCGAGACCTGGGAATCCTCTGAAGCGTACGGCAAGATGAACCACATCCTCGACAACATCGGCCGCACCGGCGGCAATCTGCCGACATGCATGGTCTGCGCCAACGACAGCCAGGCCGTGGGCGTGGCCCGCGCGCTGCATGAGCATGGCGTGCGCGTTCCGCAGGATGTGAGCCTGGTGGGTTTCGACGACATGCCTGCCATGGACAATATGTTCCCGCCGCTGACCACGGTCCGTCCCGGCTTCGAGCAGCTGGGTGTCGCCGCCATGCGTGAGACGCTGTACCTGCTGGGCGCGGGGGAGGAGAACTCCTTCGGATCATCGCAGCATGGCGTCGGACTGGTGTCGGCGCAGATGATCAACCGCAGCTCCCTGGGTCCTGTCCGCCGTCGCTAAGGCGCTGCTTCTTCTCGATTTGTTTATATATTCATTGCTCCGATGACACGTCGGATTTGGTGCGTCACGGGTTTGTGCCTACAATAGTGAGCGTTAACAGTGAGCGCTAACATTCAGTTGACAGAGTGGTTGCGAGGCGCTCGGACGCAAGGAGTTCGTGAACTATGACGCAAGAGCAGGTCGCAGTGACCGCCGAGAAGATCCGCGCAGGCAAGACGAGCCTGGGCATCGAGTTCGGCTCCACCCGCATCAAGGCGGTGCTCATCGATGACGCCTACCACACCATCGCGGCGGGCGACTATGAGTGGGCCAGCCATCTCGAGGACGGGCTGTGGAGCTACACCCAGGAGGAAATCTGGAAGGGTTTGCAGACCGCATACGCCCGCATGGCCGGCGACGTCGAAACCGCCTATGGCGAACGGTTGACCCACGTGGGGCACATCGGCTTCTCCGCCATGATGCACGGCTACCTCGCTTTCGACAAGTCCGGCGAACTGCTCGTGCCGTTCCGCACCTGGCAGAACACCAACACCCACGAAGCCCACGAGAAGCTTTCCGAGCTGTTCCAGTACAACATTCCGGAACGCTGGTCCGTGGCACACCTCTACCAGGCGGTGCTCAACCACGAGGAGCACGTCTCCAAGGTGGACTACATCACCACACTCGCCGGCTACGTGCACTGGAAGCTCACCGGCGAGAAGGTGCTCGGCGTGGGCGACGCCTCCGGCATGTTCCCCATCGACCCGGCCACCCATACCTACGAAACCGAGTTCATCAAGCGATTCGACGCGATCGAGGAAGTCGCCGCGCAGCCGTGGAAGCTTGAGAACCTGCTGCCCCGTCCGCTCGTGGCGGGCACCCCGGCCGGCACGCTCACCGCCGAAGGCGCCAAACTGCTCGACCCGACCGGCACCCTTCAGCCGGGCGTCGTCCTCGCCCCGCCGGAAGGCGACGCGGGCACCGGCATGGTCGCCACCAACTCCGTGCGCGTGCGCACCGGCAACGTCTCCGCCGGCACTTCGATTTTCGCCATGGTCGTGCTTGAGCACAAGCTGGCGCGCCTGCATCCGGAAGTCGACCTCGTCACCACTCCAGCCGGCGACCTGGCCGGCATGAGCCACGCCAACAACTTCACTTCCGATCTCAACGCCTGGGTCGGCCTGTTCGGACAGTTCGCCGCCGCGATCGGCCAGCCGGTCGATGCCGGCACGCTGTACGGCACGCTGTTCCGCGCCGCGATCGCGGACGATGTCGACGCCGACTGCGGTGGTCTGCTCAACTATCCGTTCCGCTCCGGCGAATTCCTGGCTGGCCTGCCGGAAGGCCGACCGCTGTTCGCCCGCAGCCCGGAGGCGCGCATGAGCCTCGGCAACTTCATGAGAACCCAGCTGTTCAGCGCCTTCTCGCCGGTCAAAATCGGCATGGATGTGATGACCAAGGACGAAGGCGTCGCCGTCGACTCGCTCGTCGGCCACGGCGGCATCTTCACCACGCCGAAGGTCGCGCAGAAGATCCTCGCCGCCGCATTCGACACCCCGATCAAGGTCATGGCCACCGCCGCCGAAGGCGGAGCGTGGGGCATGGCCGTGCTCGCCGACTATCTGTGGCACGCCGGCCAGCCGCTCGCCGACTACCTCGACGCCCACGTCTTCGCCGACGCGGCCTCCACCACGGAAGCGCCGGATGCCAACGACGTGGCCGGCTTCGAAGCCTTCTTCGACCGCTTCCGCAAGGGGCTGCCGATCGAGCATGCCTCCATCGAAAACATCCCGCTGGAAACCAAATAACCGTCCATCGCAACAACAGCAAGCCTGACGAAAGGAACACAATATGGCAACGTTGGCTGATTACGGCCCGGAAGTACGAGCTGAAGTCAAGCAGGTGCGCGAAGTGGTCGCCACCCTGCACGAGCAGCTCATCAAGTGGAATCTGGTGGTGTGGACCGCAGGCAACGTGTCCCAGCGTCTGCACACCGCCGACCTGATGGTCATCAAGCCGTCCGGACTGCGCTACGAGTACCTCACCCCAAGCTCGATGGTCGTGTGCGACCTCGACGGCAACGTGGTCGACGGCGCCGAAGCGCCGAGCTCCGACACCGCGTCCCACGCGTACATCTACCGCCACATGCCCGACGTGTACGGCGTGGTGCACACCCACTCCACCTACGCCACCGCATGGGCGGCCACCGGCCAGAACATCCCGTGCGGCCTGACCATGATGGGCGACGAGTTCGGCGGCCCGGTGCCGGTCGGACCGTTCCGCCTCATCGGCTCCGAAGCCATCGGCGAAGGCGTGGTCGAAACCCTGAAGAAGTATCCGAAGTCCCCGGCCGTGCTCATGCAGAACCATGGTCCGTTCACCATCGGCAAGGATGCGGAGGCCGCCGTCAAGGCCGCCGCCATGACCGAAGAGGTGGCGCACACCATGTGGGCCGCCAAACAGCTCGGAGACATCATCCCGATCTCCCAGGAAGACATCGATAGCCTTAACGACCGCTACACCAACGTCTACGGCCAGCACTGACGCGACGGAAACTGAAACGACAAACCCAACAACGAAGTAAGGAATAATCCAACATGGCAATGGAAAACCCATTTGAAGGCAAGGAAATCTGGTTCGGCGTCGGATCGCAGGACCTCTACGGCGAGGAGGCGCTGCGCCAGGTGGCCCAGCAGACCGGCGAGATGGTCGACTTCCTCAACGCGACCGGCAAGATCCCGGCCAAGATCGTGCTCAAGCCGACCCTGAAGTCCTCCGACGGCGTCAAGGCCTTCATGACCGAAGCCTCCGCCAACCCGAACGTCATCGGCGTGATCACCTGGTGCCACACCTTCTCCCCAGCCAAGATGTGGATCCGCGGCCTCGAAGTGCTGACCAAGCCGCTGCTGCAGCTGGCCACCCAGCACCACAAGGAAATCCCGTGGGAGACCATCGACATGGACTTCATGAACCTGAACCAGGCCGCCCACGGCGACCGTGAGTTCGGCTACATCGTGTCCCGTCTCGGCATTCCGCGCAAGATCGTCGTCGGCCACTACACCGATCCGGAAGTCGCCGAAAAGGTCGGCACCTGGGCTCGCGCCTGCGCCGGCTGGGATGCCTCCCAGAACATGAAGGTCATGCGTTGGGGCGACAACATGCGCAACGTGGCCGTCACCGAAGGCGACAAGACCGAAGCCGAACGCGTGTTCGGCGCTTCGATCAACACCTGGGCCGTCAACGACCTCGTCGCCGCCTACGAGAAGGTCAAGGACAGCCAGGTCAAGGACCTCATCGAAGACTACAAGGCCAAGTACGACGTGGCCCCCGAGCTGCTTGATTCCCGCTACGATGAGCTGTTCATCGCAGCCAAGGAAGAGGCCGCCATGGTCAACATGATGCGTGAGAACGGTTGCACCGCCGGCGTCGACAACTTCGAAGACCTCGGCACCCTGCCGCAGCTGCCGGGCGTCGGCCCGCAGCGCTTCCCGTCCGAGTACGGCTGGGGCTTCTCCGCCGAAGGCGATTGGAAGACCTCCGTGCTGGTGCGCATCGGCGCCGTGATGGGCTACGGCCTTGAGGGTGGCGCCTCCCTGATGGAGGACTACTCCTACAACTTCGTGCCGGGCAACGAGTTCGACATGGGCTCCCACATGCTGGAAGTCTCCCCGTCCATCGGCACCATCGCCAAGCCGAAGCTGGCCATCTACCCGCTGGGCATCGGCGGCAAGTCCGACCCGGTCCGTCTGGTGTTCTCCGGCAAGCCGGCCGACGCCGTCGTGGTCTCCATGGCCGACGAGCGCGAACGCTTCCGCCTGCTCATGGACGAGGTCACCATCGTCGAACCGCAGGGCTCCCTGAAGAACCTGCCGTGCGCCCGCGCCGTGTGGAAGCCGAAGCCGGACCTGAAGACCGCCGTGCAGTGCTGGATCACCGCCGGTGGCTCCCACCACACCTGCATGACCACGTCCGTCGGTCGTGAGGCTTGGGAGGACTTCGCCCGCATCGCCGGCGTCGAACTCGCCGTCATCGACGAGAACACCAACGCCCGCCAGTTCGAGAAGGAGCTGGAGCTGAGCGAAATGTACCACCGCCTCAACAACCGTCACTGAAATAACGGAGCGTTAACAGCACGGCAGGAAACTTGACGTACCTTCGTACGCCGGCGTTTCCTGCCGCACTGTTACCGCACGCGTTATCTCAGCGATACGGGGTGCGCTTAAAAAACAGCACGGCGGGGAAGTTGACGTACTTTTGTACGCAGCGTTCCCCGCCGTGCTGTTTTTGTTTACCTATGTGCGGCTCAGCGCTTGCCGGCGTACAGCTGCTGGTCGATCACGTCGGCGAACACGCGGTTCACTGCCGGACGCACCACCTTCAGCGACGGCGTCAGGCACTTGTTCTCCTGCGTGAACTGCGCATCCAGCACCACGAACTTACGCACGGATTCGGCGCGCGAAACCGTCGCGTTCGCCTTGTCCACATACTTCTGAATCTCGTCATGAACGGCGGCGGTAGCCGCCACGCGGTCAAGCGGCGTATCCGCGGACAGGCCCACGGACGGCAGCCAGGCCGCCAATCCTTCCGGATCGAGCGTGACCAGCGCGCCGATGAACGGACGATTATCGCCCACCACCACGGCATGCTCCACAATCGGACACTTCGCAATCTCCTGCTCCATCGGAATCGGCGACACGTTCTTGCCGCCGGCGGTGATGATGATGTCCTTCTTGCGGCCCGTAATCGTAATACGACCCTCATCGTCGATCGACGCAAGATCGCCGGTGCGCAGCCAACCGTCCTCGGTGAACACCTCGGCCGTTTTCTCCGGCAGATTGTGGTAACCCATGAACACGTTCGGTCCCTTGACCTGCAGCTCGCCATCGTCGGAAATACGCACGGACGATCCCGGCGCAGGCTGGCCGACGGTACCGATCACATTGTCCATGACGCGGGTCGCGGCAAACGGCGCCGCGGTTTCCGTCATACCGTAGCCCTGGATCATCGGCAGGCCGATGCCATTGAAGAAATGCGCCAGCGACACGTCCAGCGGAGCGCCACCGCACGCCACATAACGGATACGCGGGCCCAACGCGCCACGCACGGTGTGGTATACGGACGCCTCATACGACAGGTGTTCGGCGGTCTGCTTCATGGTCGGTTTCTCGCCAGCCTGCTGCATGCGCGACCAGTCGCGCGCGGATTCGGCGGCCTTGAGGAACAGGCGGCCCTTCCAACCCATGCCGGCCTTGCGGGAAGCCGCATTGTACACCTTCTCGAACACGCGCGGCACGCCCAGCAGGTACGTCGGCTCGAACGAACGCACATCCGGCAGCAGCGTCTTGGTGTCCGGCAGATAGCCGACCACGCCGTCATCGGAAGCGATCGACGCGTACTGGATGAAGCGCGCGAAGCAGTGGGCGAGCGGCAGGAACAGCAGCAGACGCGGATGGTCTTCAAGAATCATCTCGTGCAGCGCAAGGCTGCCGGCACGCGTGATCGACACGAAATTGCGATGCGACAGCTCGGCACCCTTCGGTGCCCCTGTGGAACCGGACGTGTACACGATGGTGGCCAGATCGTCGGCACGCACCGACGCGATACGCTCGTCCAGCTCTTCGTCGGACACGGTGACGCCCAATCCCTCCAGCGCGCCCATGGCATTGGCGTCGAGCATCAGAATATGCTTCAGAGACGGGCAGCGGCCAATCACGGAATCAAGACGGTCGAAGCGTTCGCGATCGTCGGCGATGGCGAGCTTCACGTTGGAATCGTTGAGAATGCGTTCGGCCTGAGCCGCGGAATCGGTGTCGTAGATCGGCACATTGACCGCGCCGATTGCGGCCAGTGCGAAATCAAGCACGCCCCACTCGTAACGGGTGGTGGAGAAGAGGGTGACGGCATCCCCCTTGCCGATGCCGAACGCGATCAGGCCTTTGGCCGCGGAGAGCACGTTCTTGTGGAATTCGCCGGTCGTCACCTTGGTCCACTGGCCCGGAGCGGTTTTGCGTTCCGCGATCACGGTGTCTTCGCCGGTGCGCTTGATGCGTTCGGTAAGCAGGGAGTAGATGGATTCGTCGTCGCGTACTTCGACGGATGCGCCCGGGGTCGTGTACTCGGTGAGCATGAAGTGTTCTCTTTTCTTGCGTTTCCGCGGTTTTCGTGGGTTTTGCGATATATGCGATCGCTGCGATTGCGGTGATCGGTGACGTGCTTTTCGCGTCCTGTGTCGCGCCTCGCATATCGTAAGTTACGGTGACGTAAGTCCGCATTGTAAGAAACAACAAGAAATATGGCGACGGGTTTGTTTGAACTGACAAAGTGGCACGAAACGTCAACGGAACGGGGGATTGGTACACGGATCCATCATCTCGAAAAAAGGTTTGACGCGTTCGATCGCAGGGTGTCCAACGGGTTGCGCGACGGGTTTGAGAGGGGTTGCCCTTACGGGCGAAAACGGTGGAAAATGCGGCAAAACTGGGCGGAGTGACGTTGCGAACCACAACATGTTCCGTGTACACTCAAGTTTGGCGCAACTACCCCTTGCGCCTAGGCTGTTTGCTCAACGGCGAACATTCAGCCGCCTCACTTTTCGCCGTTCCCTTGGTTTTCTGTGGTTTTGCTGTTGTGCATTTGCTTGCGAGTTCTGATGGTTTTCTAGATTTTTCCGACGATTTTCTGCGATTGCCGTTCCGTCATTGCCTTTCGTCGGTATGCCCGATACGCTTGGAGCGGATGGCGGGATTGCAAACGATTGGAAAAGGGGCATGATGTTCGACAAGCGGCTGTTTTCCTTGGCTGACGGCGTCGGTCGATTGATCGCGGCGAAAGTCGCCTGCCAATGGCTGGGCCTCGTGGCCAACATCGCCTTCGTCGTGGCCGTGGTGCGTATGCTGCAACCGCTGTTCGCGCCCGTACCGTCCGCCACCGCGCCCTGCATCGCCATTATTCTTATTGCCGCGGTCGTGCGATTCGTCACCATTCGCGCCGCCGCACGTTTCGGTAGCGAGGCCGCCGAACGCGTCAAACTCGCGCTGCGTGAGAAACTGTTCAATAAGATGCTCGCGCTCGGCCCGTCCTACGCGCAGCGCGTGCGCACCGCCGGCGTGGTGCAGTCCGCGGGCGAAGGCATCGAACAAATCCAAAGCTTCTTCGAACTGTTCCTGCCGCAACTGTGCTACGCCGTGCTCGCCCCCATCACGCTGTTCGCCGTGCTTGCGCCGATCGACCTGCCCACCGCCGCGACGCTGCTCGCCTGCGCGCCGCTCATCGTGCTCATCGTCGGCATGGTGGCGATGCGTGCTGCCCGCGTATTCAAGAAATACTGGGGCAAATACACGAATATGGGCGCCGCGTTCCTCGACAATCTGCAGGGACTTGAGACGCTGAAAACCTTCGACGCGGACGAGCGCGCCGCACGAGTCATGGACGAGAAGGCCGAACAGTTCCGCGTGATGACCATGAACGTGCTGCAGATCCAACTGCGTTCGCTCACGGCGATGGATGCCGTGGCGTACGGTGGCGCGGCCGCCGGCATCGGCGTTGCGATATGGCGATTCGTATCCGGCTCGCTCTCGCCGTCTGGCGTTTTCGCGCTGTCCGGCGTGCTGCCGCTTGGTTTGACGCCGATCGCCGCGGTATTGCTGACGATTCTGCTAGCCGCCGATTTCTTCATTCCGCTGCGACAGCTCGGCTCGTATTTCCACGTTGCGATGAACGGCATGACGTCCACGAAACGTATTTTCGCGCTGCTCGACGCGCCCGAACCGGAGCATGGCAGCAAGGAACTGCCGGAATTCGGGGCTTCCGGGCGTGGTGTCGGCGTGGAGTTTCGTGGTGTTTCGTACCGGTATGCGGACGCGGATGTGGATGCTGGGGGTACTGCTGGTGCGGGGCCTGACGCTGCCGGGTCTGCGGGTGCCGGTGTTGCGAGTCCCCGTCGTATATCGTCCACATCGCATTCCGATATGCGGAACGCGGATGTGGACAGCGTTGATGAGGGCGGCGGCGCGGGTGACGCGTGCGAAACGCGCTACGCCTTGCGCAACGTGGCCCTCCGTGCGCTGCCCGGCGAAGTCACTGCGATCGTCGGGCCATCCGGTTCCGGGAAATCCACAGCCGTCCAGCTGCTTGCCGGCACGCTTGTCGGATATGAAGGCGATGTGCTGCTGTCCGAAATGCCATCCGGAATGCAGGACGAAGTGCTGGGCGCTATGTTAAGCAGTGCGGCGCCGGATGACAGTGAAACCCTGGAATCGCACCAAATCCGCGACCTCACCGCAGCATCGCTCACCCGCGAAATCTCCATCGTCTCCGCGCACAGCCACCTGTTCGCCGGCACCCTGCGCGACAACCTGCTCATGGCCCGCGCCGACGCCACCGACAACGAGCTGTGGCAGACGCTGGAAGCCGCGCATATCGACGATTTCGTGCGCGCGCAATCGCGAGGACTCGATATGCCGATCACGCAGGACGGCGCGAATCTGTCCGGCGGGCAGAAACAGCGCATTGCGATCGCCCGTGTACTGTTGCGCAGGTCGGCCGTCTATATTTTCGACGAGGCGACCAGCAGCGTCGACGCGGACAGCGAAACGTTGATTTTGCAAACGATTCGCGCGCTCGCCGACGCCGGCGCAACCGTGCTGATGGTCACGCACCGCATGGCGAACGCGGCCGACGCGGACCATGTCGTAGTGTTTGATGGGGGTGTCGTCGTCGAGCAGGGCGCGCATGACGATCTCATGGCCGCGGACGGCACGTATGCCAAGCTGTTCCGGGCGCAGGAAAGCGTGGAACGGGTGGGATTGTCTGGTCGCGTCGCGCCGCGCGTATCGCGTATGACTCATGCGTCTGGTGCGTTTGCCGTGTCTCGGATGTCTGGTTCCGCCGAATCGAACGCCAGTGGCGCCAAATCGGACATGCCAACAACCCAAGTCATCGCCCGCTTGCTGCGCGAAGTCGGCCCACTGCGCAAACCCATGGCCATCGCCTGCGCGTGCGGCATCCTCGGCCACCTCGCCGCCACGTTCCTGCCGGTTTTCGGCGTCGCCGCGCTGTTTGCCGCAGCTGGCGCAAAAGTCTGGAATCTCAGCCTTCCCGCGGCAATCGCAGCCATGATTATCTGCGCACTGATCCGCGGCGGCATGCGCTACGCCGAACAGTACATGAACCACAATGTCGCCTTCCGCCTGCTCGCGCTGTTCCGGTCGAAAACGTTTGCCGCGCTGCGTCGCCTCGCGCCCGCCAAACTGTCCGGCAAAGGCAAAGGCGACCTGATCGCGCTGGTCACCACCGACGTCGAACTGCTGGAAATCTTCTTCGCGCACACCATTTCGCCGGTTGTCATCGCCATCGCGACCACCGTGCTTTACACGGTCGCATTGCTTACGTTGAGCCCTGCGATCGCTGTCACGCTGGTCATCGCGCACCTGACCGTCGGCATCGTGCTGCCGAAACTCTTCGCCACGGCGGTAGGCGGTCTCGGTGGGGATATTCGCCGTGAATCCGCCCAACTTGATGACGAAATGCTCGACGATATGCGCGGTCTCGACGAAATCATCCGATTCGGCCAAGGCCATGCGCGGCTTGCCGGCATCGCGTCACGCACGCGCTCGCTCTGGAGCCGCCGCGCCCGGCTGAGTGCCAAGAATGGCGATTTCGCAGGCTTCGGCGCGGTGCTGGTCGTACTGTTCACTGCCATCGCGGCATTGCTGGCGATGGTCACGTCCGGTACGACGATGCCGATCGCTTCCACCGCCGCCGCAACCATTCAAACCGTCATTTCCGCGCCCGCCGCCCGCCTGACCGCCGCTTTCGTGCTGCTGGCCAGCTCGTTCGGTCCGACGCTCGCGTTGAGCGCGCTGCCGGCCAATCTCACGCAAACGTTTGCCGCCGCCCGCCGCCTGTTCGCGCTGATGGACGAAACCCCCGCAGTGGAGGAGCGGGGCGATTTCCTGCCGCGCTACCACGGCATGTCCATGCACGACGTCACGTTCGGCTACGGCAATTCGGGCGAGGCTCCAACTTCCGGAAGCGATGCGGATGCCCCCGAGTCGTCCGCCGAGCCAATCCTCAGCCACGTCTCGTTCGACATACCACAACACGGCATCCTCGGCATCCAAGGCCCGTCCGGCCGCGGCAAATCGACCCTGCTGAAGCTGCTCATGCGTTACTGGGACCCGCAATCCGGCTTAGTCGCCCTGTCCGAGGTGCCACTGCCGCAGATCGACGCGCATCATCGCCGTCGCGTGCAAACGATGATGGGGCAGGAAACCTACCTGTTCGACGGCACTATCCGTGAAAACCTGCTTATGGCCTGCGACAGGGGCGATGCGGATAGGGCTGGTAATGCTGGCGATCCGGACGATTCCGCGACTTCCGGCAGAGCGCTCCTTACCCCGCCCGCTCCTCCCGTTTCGTGGAATGCCGCTGATTCCGCGCTTTCCACCCGGTCGACCCCTTCTGTCGGTGATGACGTGCTGCGCGCCGCGCTTGCCAAGGCTTCCGCGCTTGAACTGGTCGACTCGCTCCCGCAGGGCCTTGATACCCCCGTCGGCGAGTTGGGCGGGCGGCTTTCAGAGGGTGAACGGCAACGCATCGGCCTGGCTCGCGTCTTCCTGCGCAACGCGTCGCTGGTGTTGTTCGACGAGCCGACGAGTCGCCTCGACGCCTACAACGAATCCGTGATTCTGCAATCGATTGACGCGTTGGCGCAGCAGGGGAGCGCGGTGCTGCTCGTCTCGCACCGCGATTCCACCATGCGTATCGCGGACCGCATCGTGCGCATGTGAGCTGGCGCGTGCGGATTGCGAACTGATGCGGCGAGCCGATGCGTGCGAACTAGCGTGTGAATCGGCGTAATGCGGGGCCTGGTGAGGTGCCCATGCCCATGCGGCCGCATACGGACGCGTCGCACGTCCGCAATGTGGTCGTATGAAAATCGCATGTCATTCGTGTTTCCTATAGCGCGCGCGACGGCGTACGGAAGCGGACGAATCGAAAGCCATGGTCGCAGGTAAAGCAAGAAAAACGGACGAAACCGACGAAATGTCGACGGAATCGAAATCATAAGCCAATGAAACAATCATGAAAATAAGGTTGCAAATTTAGCAAAACCGACTTTTTGGTAGGTTATAAGATTCAGTTCGCGTGAAATCGAAATGGGAAATCGTTAGTATCGATAGCAAACGATTATTTTCGACGAAAGGCTGGCGATGGCCAACAACAGGAACGAACTGAACAAGAATCTGGCGCAGATGCTCAAGGGTGGCGTGATCATGGACGTCACCACCCCCGAGCAGGCTAAGATCGCGCAGGACGCGGGCGCATGCGCGGTGATGGCGCTCGAGCGTATCCCGGCCGACATCCGCGCTGCCGGTGGCGTCTCCCGCATGAGCGACCCGGCCATGATCAAGGGCATCCAGGAAGCCGTGTCCATCCCGGTCATGGCAAAGGTTCGTATCGGCCATGTTGCCGAAGCCCGCATTCTGCAGGCCATCGAAATCGACTACATCGACGAATCCGAAGTGCTGAGTCCTGCCGACGACGTGTACCACATCGACAAGAACCAGTTCGACGTGCCGTTCGTGTGCGGCGCGAAGAACCTGGGCGAAGCGCTGCGCCGTATCGCCGAGGGCGCTTCCATGATCCGCACCAAGGGTGAGCCGGGCACCGGCGACGTGATCCAGGCCGTGCGCCACATGCGCACCATGAACAAGCAGATCCGCGAACTCGTCTCCCTTCGCGACGACGAGGTGTACGAGGCCGCCAAGCAGCTGGCCGTGCCGTACGATCTCGCCAAGTACGTGCACGACAACGGCCGTCTGCCGGTCGTCAACTTCGCCGCCGGCGGTGTGGCCACCCCGGCCGACGCAGCCCTCATGATGGAGCTTGGTGCGGAAGGCGTGTTCGTCGGCTCCGGCATCTTCAAGTCGGGCGACCCGGCCAAGCGTGCGGCCGCCATCGTGCAGGCCACCGCCAACTGGCAGGACGCCGACCTGCTCGCCCGTCTTTCCGAGAACCTCGGCGAGGCCATGGTCGGCATCAACGAGGACGAGATCGAAACCATCATGGCGGCGCGCGGCGAGTGACGGCCCGCACGGCGCATGCGTGACGCCGGCTCCGCGGGCAGCGAGAAGCACCGCGGAGCCGGCACATCCGAAAGCACAGGAACGGTAATGGTTGTAGCAGTTGAATACATTTCGAAGGAAGAATCGGCCGGCGTCGAAGCCGCGAAACATGGCGTGACCGGCATCCTCGCCGTGCAGGGCGCGTTCGCCGAACACGCCGCCATACTGGATCGCCTCGGCGCGCCATGGAAGCTGCTGCGCGCGGCCGAGGATTTCGACGATTCGATCGACCGGGTGATTCTGCCCGGCGGCGAGAGCACCACGCAGGGCAAGCTGCTGCGCTCCACCGGCCTGTTCGAACCCATCGCAGCGCACATCGCCGCCGGCAAACCGGTGTTCGGTACCTGCGCCGGCATGATTCTGCTGGCCCGCAAGCTCGATAACGACGACAACGTCTACTTCGGCGCGCTTGACGCCGTCGTGCGGCGCAACGCATACGGACGCCAGCTCGGCTCGTTCGCCGCCACCGCCGATTTCGGCTCCTCTTCCGGCGATTCCACCGTCGTGGTTGAGCCGGGTGGGCATGTTCCGCAAGACGCCCCGGCCGACATCGTGCTCAAGGATTTCCCGCTAGTGTTCATTCGTGGACCGTTTGTGGCCGAGGTCGGGTCGGCCGCGACCGTTGAGACCTCGGTGAGCGGCAATGTGGTCGGTCTGCGCCAAGGCAAGATTCTCGCCACGGCGTTCCATCCCGAACTCACCGACGACACCCGCATTCACGAGCTCTTCCTGAGTCTCTAGATTCCGGCTCGTCGCGCACGTCTTGCGATTTTCGCCCGTTTCGTTCGTTCGTGAGCGAAAGGGGGATTTGTTCCGTATGGTTTCCTACCCTTTTTCGCTCATGTCTTGCGATTTTCATGCGTTTCGGCCGTTCGTGAGCGAAAAGAGGTGTGGCGCGCCGGTCCTTTCGTTTGCGTTTCCTTGATTTTCCAACGATTTTGATTTTGCGTTTGACGTGATTTTGCGCACGTCCTGCGATTTTCGCACGTTCCGTCTGTTCGTGAGCGAATGGGGGTATCGTCCCGTACGGCCTTACGCCCTCTTTTGCTCACGTCTTGCGTTCCGGGCCCATTCCGCCCGTTCATAAACGGAACGTCCAATCGAAATACACAAGCAGAAATGCGGGGAATCGCACAGAAATCCTATCCCCGCTTGTCCACTGATTTATACACACTCCATGCCGCAGCGTGCCGTGCCGGCACAAAGCATCTACCATAATCGCAAGTTATCCCCGCCTGACACGCCGAAGACACGCCGAACATGTGTATTTTCTGCGTTCTCCGACCACAACCCCGGTGCAGCTGGACATCGAATCGGCGGAAGCAATACCTTCGGACCATGAATGGTATCAACGATGTGAATGGTCCGAACGGCCAGCAGCACTATAAGCCGTTGGAGGCGCAGTCGATCGCGCAACGGCAGCAGGAGGTGTGGAACGTATGCCGCGCGTTGAAAGATCGTAACGAGTTGTATGGCGTGCTGACGCGGAACTCCGCGATCGCAATGTGGGGTGTGCCGAATCCGTCGATGGATTCGGCGCGGACGGCAGATGGTGTTCCCGTGGTTCATGTCGTGGTACAGACCGCGCGAAACCGCCGAAAAGGTATTCCGGGAGTGGTCGCGCATGTATGGAAAGGGCTGTCCGAAGAACATATCTGTCATACGCAAGACGGCATCGACGTGCTTGCTCCAGAGCCGACATGGGCTTCAATGGCGGAAACGTTGAGCGTTGATATGCTGGTCGAATTGGCTGAATCGCAGATGCGTCATGGACGGACGACGAAGGAAAAACTTGCCGTTTTCCTCGAGGGAAATTCCTTTCGTGGCCGTCGCAAGTGCCAATTGGCATTGTTGCTGGTGGAATCGGGCAGTGATTCGCCCAAAGAGACCGAATTGCGATTGTGCTTACTGTCGTATGGTCTGTCTGGTTTCGCTGTTGGATACGTGGTTTCGGGAATTTCGTTTGAGAATGGGGCTGCGGTCACGCTCGATCTCGCTGATCCGGAATTGAAGATCGGCATTGAATATGATGGCGACCACCACCGTACGGATAAGATGCAGTGGCGTCGCGATGTTTGGAAGCGCCGTCAACTGGAAAGTATGGGATGGACGATTGTCGCGGTCACCCAACTGGATTTGTCGGATGAACCGCATCGTGCCGCGCTCGCCATGAACGTCGCCATGATTCGTGCGCGTAAATCGGGTCATCCGGTTGCGTTGCATACGCCGGTTTCCTGGTGGAAATGCTCTCTTCGCGGCTTGAAAGGCTGATTATGTCGAGGCTGCCGCATTGGTGATTTGGCGCATCCTATGCTGGTTCGTGGTCCAGTGTGGCGGGGTGCTGTTTCCTCTGCATTTGATGAGGGTATTGCTGGTTCTGTTTTTATGAGATTCGTGGCTTTTCGCTCACGTACTGCGATTTCGTCCCGTTTCGTCGTTCCGTGAGCGGATGGGGGTATGTTCCTCTGTGTTGTGGCCCCCTCTTTCTTTCACGTCTTGCGATTTTTGTCTGTTTCATTCGTTTGTGAACGGAAGGGTGCATTCCGCTTCGGTTTGTCCGTTGCTGTTTCCTTTATTTTCCAACGATTCCGATTTTTGAAGGAGAGGCTTTTCGCTCACGTCCTGCGATTTCGTCCCGTTTCGTCGTTCCGTGAGCGGATGGGGGTGTTCTCCCGTCCTGCACCACCCTCTTTCGCTCACGTCTTGCGGAAAATTGACTTTCGTCCGGATGTGTGCGAAAAGCGATATCGAATGAGGGCGATTCTGCCAGTCGGGCGCCAGTCGATCGCAAATGAGCGTAACTAATCGCGAGCGAATGCCAGCCGGTCGCAGTCGATCGCAAATACATGCGTATGTCTGGATTTGACAGAATCACAAAAGTATCTAAGATTAAAAATATCAAATGGTACACGGTTGTACCAAATACGTTCGGAAAGGCAATGACGTGCAGATTCATACCGGCAAACCCGCCGTACCCACCGCAACCGCTACACTCACCGCAACCCCCAATCGCCAGCCTTTTGCGTGGCCGAAACTGCTGACGGAAAACGGCCGTGGAATCGCATTCGGCGGCGACTACAATCCCGACCAATGGTCTGAAGAAACGTGGGACGACGACGTGCGCCTCATGAAGAAAGCCGGCGTCAACACGGTTGCCCTCGCCATCTTCAGCTGGGACCGCATCCAACCGCAGGAAAATCGCTGGGACTTCGGCTGGCTCGATCGCATCATCGACAAGCTCGGCAAAGCCGGCATTGCAACAGACCTCGCTTCCGCCACGGCCACCGCGCCGCTGTGGCTGTACGAAAAGCATCCCGAAGTGCTGCCGTGCGACAAATTCGGCCACCCCGTCAACGCCGGCTCGCGCCAATCGTGGAGCCCGACCAGCCCGGTATTCAAGGAATACGCGCTCACCCTGTGCCGCAAGCTCGCCGAACGCTATGGCGCCAACCCGTACGTGACCGCCTGGCACATGGGCAACGAGTACGGGTGGAACAATCGCAATGACTACTCCGACAACGCGCTCAACGCCTTCCGCCTGTGGTGCGAACGCAAGTACGGCACCATCGGCGCGCTCAACCAGGCGTGGGGCACCACTTTCTGGGGTCAGGAAATGAACAGCTTCGACGAGGTGCTCATTCCGCGGTTCATGGGTGCCGATTCCATGGTCAACCCCGGTCAAAAGCTTGATTTCGAGCGCTTCGGCAACGACATGCTCCTCGATTTCTACAAGGCCGAACGTGACGCGATCGCCGAAATCTGCCCCGACAAGCCATTCACCACGAATTTCATGGTCTCCACCGACCAGTGCTGCATGGATTACGCTGACTGGGCCAACGAAGTGAACTTCGTCTCGAACGACCACTACTTCCACGAAGGGGGTGAGATGCACCTTGACGAACTGGCATGTTCCGACGCGCTGATGGACTCGTTCGCACTCGGCAAGCCCTGGTATGTCATGGAACACTCCACTTCCGCCGTGCAGTGGAAGCCGCTCAACATGCGCAAGCGCAAGGGGGAGACGGTGCGCGATTCCCTTGCACACGTTGCCATGGGTGCCGACGCGATCAACTTCTTCCAGTGGCGCGCGTCCGCATTTGGCGCCGAATCCTTCCACTCCGCCATGGTTCCGCACGCGGGAGAAGACACGAAGCTATTCCGTCAAATGTGCGAGCTGGGCGAAACGTTGCAAACATTGGCCGATGCGGGTGTGCAGGGTAGTGAGCTGGAACGCTCCGACACGGCGATCCTGTTCAGCGCCGAATCGGAATGGGCCACCCGTTCCGAAACGTTGCCGAGTATGAAACTCAACCATTGGCACGACGTGCGCGACTGGTATTGCGCGTTCCTCGATGCCGGCACGCGCGCCGACATTATGCCGCTGAAATACGATTGGAGCGATTACAAGACCGTCGTTTTGCCGACCGTCCTGATGCTGAGCGCCGTCGATACGCGGCGATTGGCCGATTTCGCGGCGGCCGGCGGCAGGGTGGTGGTCGGTTATGCGACCGGCCTGATCGACGAGAATTTCCACACGTGGCTCGGTGGCTACCCGGGTGCCGGCAACGGCCTGCTGCGCGATATGCTGGGCATCCGCGGCGAGGAATTCAACATCCTCGGCAGTGGCGTGGAAGGCGAGCCGGAGGCGATTCGGCTGGGTGCCGGCGGTGAGGTTGCGCCGGAAGATGCAGCCGCGCTGAACGGCGCCACGACCCGCCTGTGGCAGAACGACGTGACCGTTACCGGCGATCGCACGCAAGTCCTCGCCATGTATGCAGGCGAGGAGGCCGACGAATGGGAGCTCGACGGCATGGCCGCGGTCACCCGCAATCCGTACGGCGCGGGCGAAGCGTATTTCGTCGGTTGTGACCTGGACGTGGCCGATTTGACGAAGCTGATTCGGACATATCTTGCGGCACCGGCACAATCGCAGCAATCGCAAGCCAATACCGACGTTCTGCACACCGTGCGCAAGTCTGCCGACGCCGCGTTCGATTTCTATCTGCCGCGCGGCAAGAAGGAAGTCGAATTGCAGGGCGTCGAGGGCGAGCCGGTCGTCCTGTTCCAGACGGAACGGGGTGAGGAAAACGGCTCGTATACCGTGCGCCGCAACGGAGTTCTCGTGGTGAGGCGCTAGAATCGTCCCTGTAGCAGGGATACTGGGCAGTATTTCGAAGCGTATCGGGGGAACCATGAGCGAAGCGAGACCTTTCGCGTCTCAAACCGGCAAATCGCCATCAGAAAAGAAGCGCGTCACTTTGCGTGACGTGGCCGAAGAGGCCGGCGTGTCCCTCAAAACCGCGTCGAATGTCATCAACCACACCGGTCGCATGACCGACGTCACACGCGAAAAAGTGCAGAAAGTCGTGGATCGGCTCGGCTATCGCATCAACGTGTCCGCCCGCAACCTCAACCGTGGGCGGACCGGCTTCATCACACTCGCCGTGCCATGCCTGACCGCCCCCTATCTTGCGGGGCTCGCCAATCGGGTGATCGACACCGCGCGCATCTACGACTACTCCGTGTACGTCACCACGTACGCCGAGGGCACGTCGCGCGGCGCCGCCTCGCTCCTGCGCAACTTCAACGCCACCGTTTCCGACGGCATGATCCTGTCGCTGTCCGAAATGGAGGACCTTACCCCCGAAGACCTGTCTGTGGATTTTCCGCTGGTTTGCGTGGGCGCGCGATTCACGCATCACAAGGCGGACCACGTCACACCGGACGACGTGCAAAGCGCGCGTCTCGCCACGGAATATCTGCTCGACCGCGGCGTCAGAAGGCCCGCTGTGGTCGGCTCGCGCACCGATTTCGCGCAGATGCCTACGTTGCGCGATGTTACGGAAGGCAATGCGCAGCTGCGTATGCGCGGTCTGCTCGAAGCGTGTGGCGACCGTGGCGTCGCGCTCGACGCGGCTTTGACGCCCAACGTCGGCCAGGATTGGTCGATCGGCTCTGGCGCGCGCAATATGCAACGCATCATCGATTCCGGGGTGCCGTTCGACGGGGTGATCGCGCTGAACGACCAGCTTGCGATGGGCGCGCTGTCGACGCTGGCCGCCAACGGCATTTCCGTGCCCGACCAGGTGCAGGTGATCGGCTTCGACAACAACGAGGAATCCGCGTATTTCCAGCCGCCGCTGACCACCATGGATTCCTGCCTCGATTGGGTGGCGCCTACCGCGGTCAGCCGCATCATCGACCGCATCAGCGGCAGCCGCGTGCTTCAGCCGGAACTGATCACCACGCAGACCCGCGTGATCGCCCGCGCCACCACGTGCGCGTAGACGCGTAAGCATGTAAGCGTGCAAACGTTGCTATATATGGGCGATTGAGGTGCGTTCCGCCTGCGCTCCATGTTTCGTTAGCGTACCCTGTTACGTCGGCGAACAGACCGTACTTGCGATCGTCCCTTACTTTTCCGGCATGGCCTGCGCCGGGCAGGCACGCAGTACGGACAGCATCGCCCGCTTCTCCTTCGTCGTGACGGTCAGCCCGTACTTGGCTTTCACGCCGATCTGACGGGCCACGTAATCGCAACGGTATGCGCCGTTCGTCGGCAGCCAGTACGCGGCCGACGCGGAGCCCTTCTCCTGATTGGCAGGCCCGTCCACCGCCAGCAGGTTGTACATGTCGTTGCCGAACCGGTACCGCTTCGTACGGTCCCACTGGTTCGCACCCGACTGCCACGCGTTCTCCAACGCCACCACATGGTCGATCTGCACCGCCGACGAGGTGCGCGCGCCGCGTACGAAGTGGATTGTTTTGCCGGTGTACGGGTCGGCCAGCGTGCCCGATTCCACTTTGCATCCATGCTGCCGGTAGCGCACGTCGGTCAGGTCGCGCGCCAGTACGTCTTCGCGCACGTCGCATCCGTTGCCGTCGTCATCGGTTTGGCGGAAGCCGAACAGGTCGCGATCGTAGCCGGCGTGCCGCTGATTATCGTCGACCGTCAGCTGCTGCAGCGTCTGCGCGGCGCTGCCGGACGCGGTGTATTCGCCTGTTATTTCGCCGACGGTCGGGTTTGCTTTCGGCATGAGCAGGCCGATGGTGACGCCCGCCACCACGGCGGTCACCAGCAGAATCAGTATGCGTTCCACCGGCCCGTCGGCATTGAGCAGCTTCTTACGAAAATGCGTGCCGTCACGCGATCCGTGCCTTGTCATCGCACCCTAAGCAGTCTCACGCGTACGTGAACGTCATCGGATCGTGCCCGGCGCGCGTCGGCCCGTCGAGCGCATCGATGGCCGCATGCTCGGCCGGGCTGAGCACGAATCCGAACAAGTCGAGGTTCTGCTTCTGCCTGTCCGCATGCACCGACTTGGGGATGATGATCGTGCCGTTTTCGATGTGCCACCGCAGAATCACCTGCGCGGGCGTGACGCCATGCGCTTCGGCGATGCGTGCGATCACGCCGTCGCCGGCGTTCAAGTCGGCGCCGCGAGCCATCGGCGAATACGCCTCGACCGCGATGCCGTGCTCCTTGCAGTACGCCACCACCTCGCGCTGCTGCCACGTGGGATGCAGCTCGATCTGGTCGACGGCCGGATACTCGCCCGTCTCCTTATGCAACCGCTCAAGATGCTCCGGCAGGAAATTGCACACGCCAAGCGTACGCACACGGCCCTCCGCGCGGAATTCGTCGAACGCCTTCCAAGTCTCACCGGAACGCCAGTCGAACGGCGTCGGCCAATGCAGCATATACATGTCCACATAATCGAGCTGCAGCAGGCCGAGCTGGCGGTCGAACGCCTTGCGCGCGGAATCGTACCCCTGCTCGGAGTCGCGCAGCTTCGTCGTCACCCACAGATTTTTGCGATTTTCGCCTTGCGTGAACCCCGCGTTTTTCAGCGCGCGCCCCACGCCCGCCTCGTTGTTGTACCCCGCGGCACCGTCGATATGACGATAACCGGCTTCCAGCGCGCTCTCCACCACGGGGGTAACGCCCTCATCGTCGATACGCAGCACGCCCAAGCCGATCTGCGGAATCAGATTGCCGTCGGAAAGCGTGATCATCGGAGTGTGGAAAGTAGCCATGAAAACAACCCTTTGAATCGAATATGCGATGTTCTCTGCACCAGTTTAGCGGCTTCCGTGATCGCGGTCTGTCCGCCCCACAATCGGCGCATGTTCGGCAGCTGTTCAGCTTTCCGTAACAGACGTAACAATTCTGCGCGGAAAATGCACTATAACGTTGCGCGGATATGAAGAACGATATGGATTCGAAGAATATGACGATCACTGCGCAGCATGACCGATCCGCCCGGCCGTCCCACCACCACGGCCACGCGCTCGCCGGCATCCTCGGCCCCGCGTTCGTGGCGGCGGTCGCGTACGTGGATCCGGGCAACGTGGCGGCGAACATCACGTCGGGCGCGCGCTACGGCTACCTGCTGGTGTGGGTGCTGGTGCTGGCTAACTGCATGAGCGTGCTCATCCAATACCAGTCCGCGAAACTCGGTATCGTCACCGGCAAAAGCCTGCCGGAAATCCTGGGCGAACGGCTTGGCGACGCGGGCCGTTTCATGTTTTTCATGCAGGCGGAGGTGATCGCCATCGCCACTGATCTGGCGGAGGTGATCGGCGGCGCGATCGCGCTGAAACTGCTGTTCGGCCTGCCGCTGTTCGTCGGCGGCTGCATTATCGGCGCGGTGTCGACGGTGCTGCTGATTTTCGAAAAAGGCGTCACGCATCGCATTTTCGAAAAACTGATCATCGGCCTGCTGCTGGTGATTACGTTCGGTTTCATCGCCGGCCTGTTCATCGCCCCGCCAAATCCGAAAGAAGTCGTCGCCGGCTTGATTCCACGCTTCAAAGGCACTGATACCGTGCTTATGGCCACGTCCATGCTGGGCGCCACGGTCATGCCGCACGCCATCTACCTGCATTCCACGCTCGTCAACGACCATTACGCCCCCGGCGAAGCGAAGCCGAGCATCAAAAAGCTACTTCACGGCAGCAAAATCGACGTTGCCTGGGCGCTGATACTGGCCGGTTCGGTCAACCTCGCGCTGCTCATCCTCGCCGCGAACTCGCTGTACGGCATGACCGGCACCGACACCATCGAAGGCGCGCAACGGGCCATCCAGCATGTGCTCGGGCCGGTGATCGGCACGATTTTCTCGATTGGTCTGCTTGCGTCGAGCCTGAGCTCCACGTCGGTCGGCACTTACGCCGGCAGCGAAATCATGCACGGCCTGCTACGCATCAAAGCGCCGATGTGGGCGTGCCGAGTGGTGACGCTGGTACCCGCGCTGGTGGTGCTATGGTTCGCCAACAATCCGACGGAAGCGTTGATCGTCGGCCAGGTCGTGCTGTCGGTCGGCATTCCATTTGCGATTATTCCGCTGATGCGCTACACGCACGACCGCACGCTGATGGGGGAGTATGTGGACGGTCCGGTCAAGCACGTCGTCAATATCGCGGTCGCCGCGCTGATCGTCGCTCTGAACGTGGTGCTGATTGTGCTGACAATGCTCGGCAAAGCCTGATTTTCCGTGATTTTTACGTCGATCTCCGGCGGATTTGCGGTGCTTTTTTTCGTAGTTTCCCAGCTGATTTTCTAGGGTTTTTCCCGCAGATTTCCCGCGGATTTTTCCACGAAACCTACGCTGCCTGCACTTTCCCGCTGTTATAATCGACCACGGTGTACATGCCCTTCCCCTCGCGCTTGGACTGGTACAACGCATGGTCGGCGAATCCCAAGCAGAGGTTCAGATCGACGTTCTTGCCGGACAGCACGCGGCACGCGCCGATACTGCAATGCACGTCCTGCCCGTATTGCGCGGACGCCTGCGCCAACTGGCGGCGGAACAGGTCCAGCGTGCTTTCGATCACGCGCTCGTTCGCGGTGTTCTTTATCAGCGCCACATACTCATCGCCACCGAAACGGACGATGATGTCATCATGCCGGTACAGCCGCTTCAACGTCTGCGCCACTTCACGAATCCAGAAATCGCCCACTTTATGGCCGTACGTATCGTTGATCTGCTTGAAATCGTCGATGTCAACGAAAATCAGAACGGCTTGGTCGCCTTCCTGCATGTGCGCGAAATAATTCTCAATCTGCTCGCGGCCGGCGCTCTTGCTCCACAAATCGGTCAGACCATCGTGCTGCGCCTCGTAGCTGGCCTTCTGATAGGCGTCATCCTGCGAACGGATTTTCTTGTTCATTTCGATGGTGTCGACCACGAACGTGAACTGGATTGAAATCGTGATCGCGATGGCCTGCAACGCCAGTCCGTAATGGAGAATCTGAACGATGGTTGTCACAATCGGCAGCACGAAGAACGACAGCGACGTGACGAACAGCGGTCGGCTGAGGTTTTTGCGGTTTTCGATGATCAGCATCACAATCAGCGCGAGCTCTACCAGACCCAGTATCTGCGGGATAGCGAACAGTGGTCCGCGGCGGTAGTAGTTCTGGCTGTCGATGTAGTAGACCATATGGTTGAACTGCGTGGCAATCGTCAGTACGATGCCGAGCGCGGACGCTGCGTAGATGACGTCAAGCTTCTTCGAACGCGGCTTTTTCGGCTTGGATTGGGCGTTGGCCGAACGTTGGTTCTTACGATTACGCTTGGCTCCGCCGCTCGTTTTGGCCCTCCACTCGTGCGGGCTGACGTTTTCAAGCATGTCGTCGCCGCTGACGGTTTGCCAGATATAGTTGGCGAACAGTGCGATGAAGATGAAATTGATCAGGTATTCACCAAGATTGCCGATGCGCGTCATGTAGAAGTCAAGCTTGTCGCAGCCGCCGTTGTGATACCAGGCGGACACGTCGGCCAGCAGCATCAGCGCACATAGAAGCTGCATGGAAACTTTCGTATAGGTACGCCGCGTCCTACGTATCGCGCCCACGTAGACGCCACCTGCGCAAACGATGCAGATGAGAACGCCCCATAGCTCCATCGCTATGTTGAATAACGTGACTACGGTCATACTTCCTAACCCCCTGCGCGGCGTATTCCTTTCCTGTATCGTGCCGTTACTGCCAACGCATATGTATACCATCCCAAGATGAACAAATACGAAGTTTTGCCAATTTTTCTCGGTTCAATTGGAATTGAACGTGTTCGAATAGTTTCATCTCGCGTTCGACCACCCGCAGTACTAGACTTTTTGAGTCTGTTTTTGCAGGAGTTGCGCAATACGCTGCGAGTATGCGCGGATGAGTGATGGAGGGCGGTCGGTTGCCGTCGAAACCGGAGAAGAGGTCGGAAGTGAAGCCGGAAAAGAAAATAAACGCGAAACAGGGCCGCACCCACGGCCTGTCCCAGCCGCTTACCGGCGAGGAATCGTATAAAAACGACCATTTGACGCATGCCGCGTTCGTATCGATCGCCATTCTCACGTTCATCACGTTCGTCGGCAACTTCACGCAGCTGCAGTTGAGCGCCGCACTGCCCACCATCGTGTCCGATTTCGGCATTTCCGTGACGACCGGCCAATGGCTGACGTCGATTTTCCAGCTCGTCATGGGCGTTATGGTGCCGCTCACCGCCTACCTGACCCGCCGATTCTCCACCCGCCAGATCGTGATTGCATCGATGGCGGTGTTCACGCTCGGCTCGGTGTTCGCCTGGCTCGGCTCATCGTTCGTACTGGTTTTGATCGGCCGTCTGCTGGAAGCCGTCGGCACCGGCGTGATGTGGCCGGTCTTGCAAATCACGGTATTCTCCATTTATCCTCTGTCCCGCCGCGGTATGGCGATGGGCACCGTCGGTATGGCCATGAGCGTCGCGCCCGCGATCGGCCCCACGTTGGGTGGTGTGCAGACCGATTTGAACGGTTGGCGATCGATTTTCCTCACGCTGACGGTTATCGGCGTTATTTCGCTGCTTCTTGCGATTTTCGGCTTGCGTAATTTCGGCACGCGCGACGCGTCCGCGAAAGCCGACTTCTTCTCCGTCGGCCTGTCGATTTTCGGCTTCGGCGGACTCATGTTCGGCTTCACGAACATCGAATCGTACCCGTTCACGCATCCGATGGTGTGGCTTGCCATGCTCATCGGCTTGGTCGGCATCGTCTGGTTCGTGCTGCGGCAGATCCACGGCGCTCGCCGACAGGCTGCCGACCCGTCCAAGCAGCCTCCGCTGCTCAACTTGAGCGTGCTGAAAAACAAGAGCTTCACCGTCGGCACCGTCACCGCCGCGCTGTCGTTCTTCGCGTTCAGTTCGATCATGGTGATTATGCCGCTGTACATTCAGGATTGCCGTGGCTATTCCGCCACGATCAGCGGCCTGGTGATGTTGCCCGGCGCGTTCGGCCAGTGCATCGCGCAGTTCTTCGGAGGCAAGGCGCTCGACCGTTTCGGCGCGCGTCCGGTGGCGCTGATCGGCTCGATCACCCTGCTGTTCGGCACCATCATGATGAGCCTGATTTCCATGACCTCATGGATCTGGTGGGTGTCGATATGGCAGTTCGTGCGCCAAATCGGCATGGGATTCGTGCTTATGCCGATCACCACATGGTCGCTCAACTGCCTGGAACCTGAGGAAGTGAGTGCCGGCTCGGCCGTCACGAACACGGTCCGCCAGATCGCCGGTGCCATCGGCGCCCCCGTGCTGGTGATTCTGATGGAAACGTTCACCGCCCTGCGCTGGGCTGCGATCGGTGGCGCGAAGAACATGTATGCCGTGGCGAACGTGTTCGGCATCCAGTGGGCGCTGCGCGTGAGCGCCACCATCTGCTTCATCATGGTGGTCATGGTCTTCTTCGGCGTCCGCGGCAACGGCGCCGGCTCCACCCGCGACACCGTCCAGCGCGCCCTCAATCGCGTCCACCCCCACGCCGCCTAGCCTGACCTGTCCGCTCTTACCGCATTTTCGCCGTTCCGTAGGCATGTCATGAGCGTGGTTTGCTCAAGTGCCGCCATTCCCCGCAGCAGGAAATGAGAGAGAAATGTCCGCATAGTGGCATGCGGTACGGGTGCACGTAAAAGCACTGTGAACCTCGCGGGAAGGAGGTGGCGCACCCGTGCCGTGTTACGTATGGTGAACGGGAACGTAATGAAAGGCAACCATGCGGCAAACCTGCGAAAGCGAGCGTGAGAACGGCGGCAATAACGATGCCGAACGCGAACGCACAAGCGAAAGCGAAATCGAGGATCTGGGCGCGCAGCTCGACAAAGCATGCGCCAGCCGCCCCCTCGACCGTGCTCAACATGGCATGACCCGCCGTACCGCAGCAACACACCTTCTGACCGCGGTGCTCTGGCTGGCCACCGCCGTCATCCTGCTGGCCATGCTGCTGCGCATGCTGCCCAACAACCTCGACGGCAAACGGTACGTGCCGCTTATCGTCGCGCTGATGCCGTGGCTGGGCATACTGTCTTTGATTATTGCGATCACCGCGATAGCCGTCCGTGCAATAGGCGGACGCGTCCTACTCGCCACCGTCAGCGTGGTGTGCGTGGTCGTGCAAATCGGCTGGCATTGGGGTTATATCAGGCCGCAGCAAACGATTTCCGACGCGGCCAGCACCGCAGTCACGCAAGTCTCGTCCAACGGCTTGCCCAACACGTCCGACCGGTACGCCCGCATCATGACCTTCAACACCAAGGAAGGGCATGCCGACGCCAATCGGATCGTCGAAATCGTCAAAAACGAGCATGTGGAAGTGCTCGCGCTGCAGGAAGTGTCATGGGACCTGCTCAACCGGCTCAACGGCGCCGGAATCGCCAATTATCTGCCGTATTCCGTGGCCGCGCAGCAAACGTGGCATGACAACGGCGGTGTGAACGTGCTGTACAGCGCCGCGCCGATGGAAAACGCCAAACAGAACCTCATTCCCGTGGAATCAAGCAGCGTTTCCGCCGCGACAATCGATTTCGGCGGCAGCAAGGTGCGCTTCGGCTCCGTCCACCCGTTCTCGCCGCGCCCCCGCAACCAAGGTCTGTGGAACCGTAGTCTCGACTCGCTCGCCCAACTGCAGCATTACGACAATCTGTACGTGCTGATGGGCGATTTCAACTCCACATGGGACCACGCCAGCTTCCGATACCTGCTCGGCAGCCGCTTCCTGGATTCCGGCCAGCAGGCGGGCGAATGCCTGCACATGACGTACCCGGCCATGATGCCGATCGCCGAAATCGACCATATCGTGCACGACAAGGGCGTGAACGTGGGCGATCTGGAAACCAAGTACATCGCCGGCTCCGACCACCGCGCTCTCCTCGCCACGCTCGAAGTCGCCTGACCCGCACCTAATCTGCGCTTGAACATATCTGCGCATAGCAAACATATCCGCACACGCCTGCTGCTATATCGACATTTTTGACATTATGTAGGTATAGGAATAGTCTATATTCACCCCGAACCTGCATATTCTGCACAAATGACGGTTATAAGGATGATGGTTATGGAGTACAAAAGCATACGGCAGACATTGGCAATGTCATCATCCACGGCCAAGCCGAAGGATGCGGCTGAGGAGGAATACCAAAAAAGACTCAACGGCTATTCAACATACCGGTCAGGTATTGAATTCGAAGGTCATGAGATGTTCGCCGTGGCGTTCAGGGAACTGTTGAACGTCATGGATTCGGTCCGTGGCATGGAAGTGCAGGTCGAATCGCTGTGGGCCGCATTGCCGCCGATTGCCCGCAGGGCGTATCTGATGGAACTCATCGGCGCGGAAATGCAGAGCACGAACTCCATAGAAGCCGTGCACACCACGCGCAAGGAAATCTCAGACGCGTTGGATGCGGCGGTCGCGGACGGGCCGCACAAGCGGTTGAGTGAGCTTGCCAAACTCTTTCTCGGACTCTCCGGCGAAAATTCCGCAACGTTGGAACTACCGAAAACGTTGCATGACATACGTAATATTTACGATCAGGTGATGGCTGGGGAACTACGGGAGGAAGACAAGCCTGACGGAATGGTATTCAGAGCCAAGCAAGTCTCTGTGTGTGACGGCTTTGACCGGGAGATTCATCAAGGCGCATGGCCGGAATCGGAAATCCAAGTGCAATTGACCAAATGGCTGGCGTTGCTTTCGGATGAGGCGATTCCTCCGCTGCTGCGGGCTGTGATGTGCCATTACGCCTTCGAATGCATTCACCCGTTCTATGACGGCAATGGCAGGACGGGCCGGTTCCTGCTTGCTCTGCAGCTGAGCAAGCACCTGTCCATACCGACGGCGATCAGCCTGAGTCCGGTTATCGCCGACGCGAAAGGCCGGTATTACAAGGCGTTTGATGATGCGCAGCATCCGCTGAACTGTTCTGACGTCTCGCTGTTCTCATATCGGATGATCCGTTTTATCGCCACCGCCCAGAAGAACATCATCTCTGTGCTCGGCGAGAAGAAAACCCTGCTTGACACCGCGCGGAAGAGGCTTGAACATTATGCGCGAACGCAGGGCATTACGGAACTGCAGCGGAACATGCTGTACTTCCTGCTGCAGGAGGAGCTTTTCGACGATGCTCCGAAACCCATATCGCGCCGCCTAATGCGCGAATGGCTTGGCGTGGGGGAGCGGAAGACCAACACCGCGCTCGCGGAACTGGTGAACAGGAACCTGCTCGAGTTCCACGGCTCCCGCCCGATCCGCTATTCGCTGACCGCCACCGCCCGCGCCGAATTTCTGCAATGATTCTGCGCGTATTGGACGATTTGCCGCATGCGGGGAACGCCTCGCGCTAAAATTTCCGTTTGGCGGGTTGCGGAAGCCATGGTGGATTTCGCAAAACCGCAACACGAAACGTTGGAAGAACGGTTAAGGGGTTTAGGCATGCACATCATGTTCGTCTGCACGGGCAACATTTGCCGTTCCCCTATGGGCGAGCTTCTGATGACCCACTATCTGAACGGCACCACCGTGCAGGTGTCAAGCGCCGGCACGCGTGGTTTGCCGATGCATCCGATCGATCCGTCGAGCGGCCGCCTTATGCAAAGCGTCGGCATTGAGTCGAGCGGCTTCCGTTCCCGACGACTGACCCGACAGATGGCCGACGAAGCCGACCTGATCCTCTGCTTCGAAAAGCAGCAGCGCAAGGAAATCGTCACGTTGGCGCCAGCCGCCGTACGATACACGTTCCTGCTTGACGATTTCGCGAATATGTGCGATTACTGCGCTCGCAACAATATGATTGCCGGACTGACCATCCAGGAACGTCTTCAGTCGGTAATCAAGAAGTCCTCGATGATTCGTCCGATGATTCCCCAGCCGAAGGACATCGCCGACCCGCATGGCCGCGAATTCAGCATGTTCTGCGTCGCCGCCGAACAGACGAACGGTGCGATCCGTAAAATCCTGAAAAGCATGCGCAAGCACCGTACGGTAACCCCCGCCCCCATCCGCTCCCAAATCGTTGCCTGATAATTCTTTTAGGTCCATGGATTGATTCACCATAGCTTGGCCCTACTCTATTTTTTTGAGTCCGAGCGTGTTTGTGATATTCACCCATTTTTTATTATTGATATTTTGATTTGATTGGCATGTTGCATGCCATAAGAGGTAAAGAAGCCCTTTTTGAGCATCTCTTGAAAGATTAATTTCAGGATTGTTGGGGGTGGGCTGTCGGTGGCGTGGGATGGGGCGAGGGTGCTTTGCGTCGCAAGGTGGTATTGGTTGGAAAATTTTCTGAAACGTTTGCATATGTGAAATTGCAACGATAGTGGGTGCTACGGGGTGCTGGTATGAGTGTATCTGTTGCTGACAGCGTTTGCAACAGAGCAGAAAACAATTGCGTTTTAACCGCCATTTTTCAATAAAAATCACTCATTTTTCAAAGGAAAAATGTGGTATTTTTGACGCAACGTCTGCTAGTGGCAAACGTTGTCAAAGTTAGATGCAAGGAAGCAGGGAGGGTAAGGTGCGACTCAGCACTCATACGTTCGCGGGTATGGCGAACGCACTCACCAGAAAAGAGCCTCCGCACGACGATCAACCGGAGTTGATGACCCGTGCAGAGCGTAGGCGCGCGGCCCGCAAGGCTCGTGCGGCCAAAACCTGGAAGAAAGTAGCGGCGGGAACGGTGGCGGTCGCCACGCTGTTCGGCGGTATGGGTGTGGCATCCACCGCACTTGCCGCCGATCGTGACAGCTACCAGGACACCATCGGAAATTCTTCTTTCGAAGCGGCCCGTAACCAGTACGGTCTGACCAAGCACATGAAGAACGGCGCCATCCTGCACGCATGGATGTGGTCGTTCAAGACCATCACGCAGCACATGCCTGAGATCGCCGCGGCGGGCTACACTTCCGTGCAGACCGAGCCTATGAGCAAGATCAAGGAAGTCGCCGCCAACGGCAAGAAGTTCACCGAGAACTGGTACTACGTGTACCAGCCGGCGAACACCTCCATCGGCAACTTCGTGGTCGGCACCGAGGCTGACCTGAAGGAAATGACCGCCACCGCCCATAAGTATGGTGTGCGTGTGATCGTGGATGTGGTCGCCAACCACTTCACCTCCGATTGGAACGCCATCGACCCCGATTGGCAGAACAAGGAGTACTTCCACAAGCGTACCGGCTGCGACGGCCCCAACGGTGAAATCAACGATTATTCCAACCGTTACAAGGTGACGCAGTGCCACCTGCTTGGCCTGTGGGATCTGAATACGCAGAACCAGGCTGTTGCCGATCGTATGCAGAAGTTCCTGAAGACCGCTGTGGCGGACGGCGTTGACGGCTTCCGCTACGATGCGGCAAAGCACGTCGAGCTGCCGACCGAAGTCTTCGACAATAAGCAGTCGAACTACTGGAACACCATTCTGAAGAACGGCTCCCAGTTCCAGTACGGCGAGGTGCTGCAGGGCGATTCCGGCCTTGACTACAAGGCATACGCCAACATGTTCCGCGACAATTCCTCCGATGGCGGCGGCAACACCGCTTCCAACTACGGCAAGACCATTCGCGCCGCTGTCGGCTCGAACAACCTTGACGTCAAGATGGTGAAGAACATCGATACCGGCGGCGCAAGCGAAGACCAGCTGGTCACCTGGGTTGAGTCCCACGATAACTACGCCAACGGCGACAAGGAATCCACCGGCCTCACCGACTATCAGATCATGATGGGCTGGGCGGTCGTTGGTTCCCGTAGGGCCGGCGCTCCGCTGTACTTCAACCGTCCGAAGGGCTCTGGCGGCACCAACCCGCAGTTCGCCGAGCAGTCCCAGCTGGGTGACGCCGGTGACGACATGTGGAAGAACAAGTCCGTCGCGGCAGTCAACCACTTCCGTAACGCCATGGATGGCAAGGGCGAGAACCTGCAGAACTGCGGCGACAAGTCCTGCCTGATGATTGAGCGCTCCACGTCTGATGGCATTCAGAACGATGGTGTGGTCATTGCCAACTTGGGTGGCGACAAGAGCCTTTCCGGCATGGACACCACACTTGACGATGGCACCTACCCGGATGAGGTCAATGGCGGCCGGCTTGTGGTCTCCAACCATAAGATCGTTTCCGGTACCGCCAAGGGCGGCGCGGTCAGTGTCTTCTACGTGAAGGGCGAATCCGATCCGAACGTGTCCGTGGAAGCGGCTTCCAAGGAATTCTCCTCCGACAATGTCAAGGTCACGTTGCGCGCGCAGGATGCCGACAATCTGAAGTACACCACCACCGAGGGCGAGAGCGGCTCCTTCACTGACGGAAAGGTCATTTCCGTTGGTAAAACTCTTTCCGTCGGCGAGACCGCTACCGTCAAGGTGACCGGCACCGCCGCCAAGGATGGCAAGAAGGTTAAGAAGGGTCAGGCGCTGAGCGCTTCCGTGACCGTGAAGAAGGTGGAGGTCCCGAAGCAGAACCTTGCCGCGCAGTACAGTACCAACAAGGTGGGCATGGGCGTCAAGAAGACCATCAACTTCAACGCCGGAAAGGACGCGAGCATCGCTGACTGGGACAGCTCCATGCTGATCGCGCAGGGCGCCGCCAACGACGACCCGCGCGTGTACCGCCCGAATTCCATGTATGAGGTTCCGATCGATCTGTATGCGTTGTATGGCGCCTACGATGACGACAACCTCTACCTCATGTGGGAAATGACTAACGTGCAGGATGTCGTCGACACTGGCGACGACTACCCCCTGAGCCAAGGCCACCTGTGGCAGACCCAGAACCTACCGTTCCACATCGCCATCGACACCAAGGATGACAGCACCCGCATCGGCAACAACGGCGGTCTGCAGACCGGCGGTTCCCTGTGGGCGTCCAACATCACTTGGGGTGGCGAGCAGAAGCTCAATAACGTGGTGACCATTTCCACCAACGGTTCTAACGGTCCGTGGATTTACAAGGGCGACGAGACTGGTCTGAACTCCAAGGCTGCGTATGGTCCGGCTGCTAACGCTGCCACCAACACCAAGAAGTCGAACATCAAGTTCGGCTATGGCAATGGCATTCTAAGCAAGGATGTCATCGGCATCGACGGTGGCTGGGGTGAAAACAACGGTCGTTTCATCGGCGATATGAAGGCCGAGAACCAGAGCAAGGCCAAGTGGGTCAACTTCAACGAGAAGGGCCACAATTCCGCTCAGATGGATGATCACTACGAGATCGCCATCCCGCTGGAAGAGATCGGCACCACCGCTGATCGCATTGCCTCGAACGGTATCGGCATCGAGCTGGCAGCCACCTTCGGTCTGTCCGCCATGGATTCCCTGCCGTACGATCTGGCAATGAACGACAATGCTGACCTGCCGGACACCGGTTCTCAGGTGAATAACTCCTTCGAGAAGTCCGATGACGACATGTTCACCGTGAAGATGGCCAATATCGGCGGTTCCGGACCGATCATCGAAACCAAGTCCGTTAAGATTGATCAGTCGGATTACAGCGTGGACCTGTCCAATGGTG
>ERZ1026880.12-NODE-12-length-130486-cov-56.856583_pt1 | contig 130486 bp, 118 predicted proteins | sample MGYA00380170_ERZ1026880 | MGnify/ENA primary metagenome ERZ1026880 (study PRJEB33269, sample SAMEA4719806) | human gut metagenome | biome: human-associated habitat; feature: organic feature; material: feces | place: Cameroon | collected 2013-10 ...
TTAGAAACTTTGATGAAGCAAAATGCCTTAATCACAGATACAAACTGTATAATATAATGTAAATTATACAATCAGATTATGCCATATTCAAAAGAATGCGTGAAAAAACTCTAGTCTTTGAAGTGACTGCTGCATTTTTTTACCCTCCTCAACAGTCTGCCCAAGAAAAAATCTCATGATTCAAAAGTCAGAATTCGCAAATGCACATATCATGAAGTGACGAAATAGCATCGTTCCCTGATGCCTTGAAAAACTTACCCATGCTGGCTTGAGACTCTGAAAAAAACTCATGGTTGGCTTGATAGTATGCGATATTGCATTCTGACTCTGATGCTGTGGCAAGGTGTGAGGCCAACACTCAAACCGGCACACTTGCTGAAGGCTTTTCCGTTCTGGATGAAACAACGGCAGGGGAGGGGAGTGGTCTCTCAAACAGGCAGCTGGATAAAGGCTGCAAAGCGAAAGCTGGTTCATTTAGGCCCCGTGCAAACAGCAATGCTCGTGCCCATCGAATGAGGAGTGCAAGCGGGGAAGTTCACACTTGCTGATGTGGTATGTTCTCGCCATGACTCATACATAGGCATTTGCGTTGTTTCCCTGACACTCCTACGGTGCATACTGTTTTGTTTCCTGCCAGCACAGAGGTGGGAGGCATAACGCCCATGTGAGTGCGGCAATAAAGGCTTTCCCGTTCTGGATGAAGCATTAGGGCGTGGCATACTTCTGCCTGGCTAATGTAGTGCTCTACTTGGCAGGGTGCTTATCTGCTTTGGCATAATACCTTCACGCTCGGCATTGATGTCCTGCTGTCCGTATGAAGCTTGGCGTTTGCATAATGCTGCGGCGATTGCCGGTGTACTTGCCCGTTGCGATGCTGTACTCGTTGCGTGGCGCATAATGTCACGCATCTGCATGAAGCTGGCGCGTGCATAATGCCGTTGCTTTTGCAATATGCTTCTACGCTGCTGGTGTGTGTTGCATAATCGCATAGCACGACCGCAGCCTGTTGCATAGCTGTGCCTTTTGCTTGTTCCATGTGAGTGCTGGAGTGCCGTTTGCATAATGCCTCCCGCTGCATGATACGCTTATTCTATAGCTGCTCTTAGGCCATCCTAGAAAACTCTTAAATCTAGCCTATGCAGCAGCCTGGTACGCAAGCCATAATGCCCATTCCAAAAGGGGGAGGAGAAAGAAGAGGGTTAAGACACCGTTTTTTGAATTTTGGGACACTTCGGATGCTTTATTCATTCGTGCGCATTATGATGCTACCGTTCGCATAGCTTGACCCCCTGCGCTGCATTACTGTACACTGCAAAGCCAAGCCAAAGCCATGAACCTTAGCATTCCTTAGGCCAACCTCAAAAACAATTCTTTAGCCCATGGCCTTTGAAGCAGTTGTAACGCCTTGTTCACCAGTACATCCCAACCCAAGCTGTGCCTTAATACTGCCATGAAAAGCCATCCGCCGCTGCCACTCCGAGCCCCCCCCGCTGCTCTCCTCCTCCGCCTCTCTCTGCCTATTTTTATTATAGGTGTAAGAAAGCGTCCTTATTACCTCGTAAACGCCGCAGGAACAAGGTTGCCCCCCGTAAGAAACCGTCCTTTTTATGAAAGCGGCATTCAAAAAAATCAAAAATATGGTATTTTTCAAGCTGGAGGGCTTTTGACAGGCGAGAGCATGGCAGCAGGCAGGTAAAGCAGATAACTGCAAGGGCAGAAAAAATTCCTATGACGGCTAATAAATGTGTCAATAAGGTTGACAAAATAACAATTTAGCGTTAAAATTATATTATAGGCCAGAAGGAAAGGAGCTGATAATATGGCTTTGAATGGTGATGCAGTTACCGCTGACGCGAACCGAAAGATGAACCGTGCGGCGAGTAAGATGCTGAATATCATGGTTACGGCAATGGAAAAGGGTGCAGGTGCAGCGGCAAGCAAGCTGCAGAAGACTGAAGCAGAGCGTGAGAAGCATAAGCTGCTGGACAGCTACGGTATCACGAAAGAATTTCAGAAGTACATGGACAAGGGTGGGAAGATGCAGTCCGTGTTTGTCCATAAGAGCGACTACCTTGATTTTGCCGAGCAGATGAAAAACCAGAATACCCCGTTTATTACGGCAACCGTGGTAGGCGATGACAGCTATTGCATTCGGTACAGGGATTGCGATTCCGAGAAGGTTGAAGAGGCTATCAAGATGCTGATTGAGGCACGCAAGCTCGAAACCGAAATGTCCCCGGAGCGCTTCACTGAAAAGTATGCGGGTAAGGGCGTGTATTCTATCGAAGGCATCGACATGGTGGAGCTGGAACTCATCCGGCACTATGCGGCACAGAAGAATTTTCAGTTTGCTGCCGTTGCAGTAGAGGATGGAAGCGTCTGCAAGATTTTGTTCAATGACAAAGCAAAGATGGACGACATCTTGAAGAACATGGGCTGGCAGTTGACCGGCGAGCAGGGACCCAAAGTACGGGAGGAAATCGAGTATCGCATTGCAGGCCGTGAGAACAGCCGAGCAATCCTTACCCGGGAAGACTTGGAGCAGGAGTATTTCATTGTTTCCAAGGACCAGCCCGGAAACTACCTGCATCTGACAGCGGATGCCGTCGAGATGTACAAGGACAACAAGGTGGTCAGCACCGTACAGCGCAGTGTACCCGATTGCTACGAACGCAGCTTGAAAGCAGTTGCAGAATTAAAAAATCCTGTTGCTGTAAATCAGAAAGAATGGGAATCCGCACAGCGTGATGCGATTATCGCAAATCGCAAGGAAGTCATCCCGTCCGGTCCCAGCGCAGCAGAACGGATTGTCGAAGAAGTAAACGCCAAGGAACAGCAGGCGCGTGATGTTTACGACTTGAAGCTTTCCCTTGACAACTCTTATTCTTTGCAGCACGAGAATCCAATGACGGACCCGACCATCTCTTACACGCAGTTCTTCCAGACTGAATGTCAGAACGACCGATATGAGGAAGGCATTGCTCATGCAGCAGCTGCTGCCGAATACCTCAACAACAAGAAAATTGAAGTGCATGAAGAATACTCCGAACGCTCCGATTTGCAGCGTGACGAAGAAATTTCTCGCGGCTTGAAAGAGCAGCAGGAGACCGTTCGATACGGAACCGACAGCAGGGAGCTGTAAGGTAGGTGATTACCCATGAAACCGAAAAAGAAAAATACGGTCGAGTATGTTGTGTTCGGTATCCTCGTCTACCTGATGCTGATTTTTGTTACGATGCACGCGACAGCTATCATGCAGGAAAAACCCGACATTGAACTGCTCGCTGCAATCAATGCTGTCAGTTCCCATATCATGCACAACCCTTTTGATGTTGCCATTAACCTTGATGCACTTGGCGGTGTGACGATGGCCGCGTTTTGTGTGGCTGCTTACTTCTACATTGATGAGCAGCGAAACCACCACGATGCTGCTGGTATTGAAGCTGGCAGTGCCAAGTGGAACGAGGACATCAAGGGCTATAACAAGAAATATTCTGACCCCATCGGCAAACCAAACTTTGCGCCGGACGGTAAGAGTAACAACATGATTCTTAGCCAGAACATCAGATTGTCAATGGATGGCCGAAAGACAAGGCTCAACAATAACATCCTCGTCGTCGGCGGTTCTGGCAGTGGTAAGAGCCGCTTCTTTGTTAAGCCGAATCTGCTACAGATGAATGCTTCGTATGTGGTTACAGACCCGAAAGGGGAGCTGCTTGAAACCATCGGTGGCGCTCTTGCGAAGGAAGGATACGAAATCAAGGTCTTTGATACTGTGGAGATGCAGTACAGTGACCATTACAATCCGTTTTGCTACCTTGAAGATGATACCGATGTCAAGAAAATGGTAAAGACGGTTATTAGCAATACGAACCCTCGTGGTTCAGGCTCCGGAGACCCCTTCTGGGAAAAGTCCGAGACTGCATTGCTCACCGCGCTCTGCTTGTATTTGTATCATCGCTGCCCGCCAGAGGACCAGAACTGGGGCAATGTCATCCGGATGCTGGAATATGCAGAAGTTGATGAAGCAAACCCCAAAGCACTTTCCACGCTGGATATTATGTTCAAGACTCTCGAAGTCGATACTGAGCGTGATGCGCGGGAGAATGGTGTTGAGTATGTTCCCGACCTTGCAGTGCGGCAGTACAAAATCTACCAGATGGCAGCGGGTGTTGTATGCTCTAAAAGACTTCTTAATCAAGCGGTTGGGAAGTCTTTTAGAACACACAACCTAAAACCGAAGAAAGGAGCGCAAGTTATGAAAAAAAACGAGAAAATCACAGCTCTGTACGAACGACTGAGCCGTGATGACTTTGGCAAAGATGATGACCAACAGCGTGAGAGCAATTCCATTTCCAATCAAAAGGCTATGTTGGAGGAGTTCGCCGCACGGCAGGGCTTTACAAACATTGTCCATTTCACGGACGATGGCATTAGTGGTACTTGCTTTGACCGTCCCGGATTTTTGGCAATGATGAAAGAGGTTGAAGCCGGGAATGTGGAGTACATGTGTATCAAGGACATGAGTCGCATGGGTCGTGACTATCTGAAAGTCGGTCAGATTATGGAAATCCTGCGTCAGCGTGGCGTTCGCCTTATCGCCATCAATGACGGCGTGGACAGTGCCAGAGGGGACGATGATTTTACCCCTTTCCGCAACATTATGAACGAGTATTACGCCAGAGACACCAGCCGTAAAATCCGTTCCACTTTCCAGTCAAAAGGCAAGTCCGGCAAGCACCTCACAGGCACGGTCATTTACGGCTATCTCTGGAACGAAGCCAGAGACCAATGGTTGGTTGACCCCGAAGCCGCTGATGTGGTCAAGCGCATCTTTACCATGACGATTGAGGGCTACGGTCCGTATCAGATCGCCAGCAAGCTGAAAGAAGAAAAAGTCCTCATTCCGTCCGCTTACCTTGCCCAGCACGGTGAGGGCGTGAACAAGAATAAGACTTTTAAAGATGTGTACGGCTGGGGTTCTTCCACCATCTGCAACCTTCTTGAAAAGCGTGAATATCTGGGACACACCATCAATTTCAAGACCCGAAAGCACTTCAAGGACAAGAAAAGCCATTATGTCCCGGAGGACGAATGGACGATTTTTGAGAATACGCACGAAGCCATTATTGACCAGCAGACCTTTGACCTTGTGCAGAAAATCCGTGGGAATGTCAGACGCTACCCGGACGGCTGGGGCGAAGCAGCTCCCCTCACAGGCTTGCTTTATTGTGCCGATTGCGGCGGCAAGATGTATGTCCACCGCACCAACAACGGCAAGCGCATTTCTCAATACACCTGCTCACAGTACACCAAAGTTCCTTGCGGAACGCTCTGCAAGACCCAGCACCGTATCAATGAAGATGTGGTACTGTCCCTTGTCTCGGAAATGCTGAAAGCCATTGCCGAGTATGCAAAGCATGACAGAGCCGAGTTTGTCCGTGTGGTGCAGGAAGCGCAGTCCAGCCAGCAGACGGCAGAGGTCAGGAAGCAGCGGACACGCCTTGCCACAGCAAAGCAGAGAGTTTCCGAGCTGGAAGTCCTGCTCTGCAAAATCTATGAGGACAACATTTTAGGCAAGCTGTCCGACAGCAGATACGCCACTCTGGACGCTCAATACGAAAAGGAACAGTCCGAGCTTACCGCTGAAATCTCTGTTCTGGAAAAGGCTGTCAAGAGCTATGAGAAGCACGAAAAGGACGCTGACCGTTTTATCGCTCTGATTGACAAATATGAGAACTTCGACAAGCTGACCATTGCCATGCTCAACGAGTTTATCGAGAAAATCCTTGTGCATGAGCGTGACCGCAAGGGCAGTATACAGACCACACAGGAGGTCGAGATTTACTTCAATTTTGTCGGGCGATTTGTTCCCCCGGCGTTTGGAGAAGTGGAGCTGACCCCGGAGGAATTAGAGGAAATCCGCAAACGTGAGGAACGCAAGGACAGGCTTCATCAGAACTACTTGAAGCGGAAAGCCAGCGGAGCGCAGAAGCGATACGAGGACAAAATCAAGAAGCGGAAAAAGGCGGAAATCGAAGCCAAGAAAGCCGCCATTCGTGCAGAGGACATTGCAAAGGGCGTGTTCGTTCCGGTCAGCAGTTTACCGCAGAGAGAGCCGCAGAAAGGAACGCAGATTGCGTGAACATAGCTTGTAGGTAGAACAAAGATTATTTTATCCCGGAATGGTGGAAAAGTTCAAACTTTTATGATATAATTTGATTTAAAAAGATGTAAGTAACACTTTCCAAAGGCATAGTTTGCGGGAGGTAGCGATATGAATAATAAAGATTTGCTTAAATTTGGAAAATGCCTGCTCATTGGAATCATTGTTGCCATAGGAGGCACGTTCTTTAGCGATTTGTATGGAAACATTTTCAACGGATCGGGGGATTATCGTTTATCCGCTATATTTGGTATCGGTCTGTATCTTTGCATCGTTATTGTTACTTGCACAGGCTTGATACTTAACCGTTTGGATAAAGATAAAACAAACGACAAAGATGATGAACACACGGACGAGTAAGTTTTTATTTCCAGAAGCCGAGAAATCCCTTTAGGAACTAAAGGGCGCACTTCTATACTCTCCTATCGGGAGTATCGTGCGTCCTGCGGAGCTTCATTCTCCGTCAGCAGAAGAAAACTGCTTGACCGAGAATGTTGCGTCACTTCGTTCCGTCAAGGTGGCTACACCCCCTTGCGCCGCTAAAGCGGCTATCCCTTGTGGACTTGCCGTCCGCAAACAGCATAAAATGCTGTTCGCCGCCAGCAAGTTTGAAAAACTGAATACCGAAAAACTGACCGTTGACTGGTCGCACTATGCGAAAAGTTGACGGTCTTTTTTTATCCCCAAAATCAAAAAAGGAGGTCAATCCCAATGACAAAACCGAAAACCCTCGACCAGCTCCGAGCCGAAAAGGAACGAGCTGAGACGCAGCTTGCACAGGAACAGCACAAGCTGGAGCGTCTGGAGAACAGAAAGAAGTATCTGGAGAAAGGCGAACGCACCAAGCGCACCCACCGCCTTTGCAATCTGGGCGGCACGATTGAGAGCCTTGCCCCGGAGGTCAAAGATCTCACACGCACCGAAATGACAGAGCTGATGGAACACATCTTTTCCCTGTCCGAAGTCCAGCGAGCCGTCCGTCACATGGCGATTACCCATATCAGTCAAGCGAACAGAGAAAAGGAGTTGAAAGCCGATGGCACTATTTCATCTGAGCGTCACGCAGACTAAGCGAAGCGCAGGACAGTCCGCTATTGCTTCTGCCGCCTACCGTGCCGGGGAGCGATTGTATAGCGAGTATTACGGCGAATACAGCGACTACACCCGCAAGGGCGGCGTGATCTGCTCCGACATTCTCCTGCCGTCCCATGCACCGCCAGAATACGCAGACCGCCAGACCCTATGGAACGCCGTGGAAAAAGCCGAGCGTGGAAAGAACGCCCAGCTTGCATACAGCTTTGACATTGCCTTGCAGAATGAATTTTCCCTTGAGGAAAACATCGCTCTTGCAAGGCAATTTTTGTTGGAGAGCTTTGTGAGCCGTGGCATGGTGGTTGACTTCGCCGTACACCAGCCAGACCGGGAGGACGGCGGCATACCAAACCCGCATTTTCATGTGCTTTGCCCTATCCGCCCCATCGAGCAGAACGGCAAATGGGGACTAAAGCAACGCCGGGTGTATGAGCTGGACGAGGACGGCAACCGTATCCGAGACCAGAACGGCGAGTTTGTTTTCAACGCCGTTCCCACTACCGACTGGGGCAGTCCCGAAACGCTGGAATACTGGCGGCAGACATGGGCGGAGCTATGCAACGCCAAGTTTGCGGAAAAGGAGCTTGACGTTCGTATCGACCACCGAAGCTATGAGCGTCAGGGCGTGGAGCTTCTTCCCACCGTCCACGAGGGCGCAACCGTCCGGGCAATGGAGAAGAAAGGCATACGCACCGAAAAGGGCGAGTTCAACCGCTGGATCAAGGCAACCAATGCCGTTATCCGGGACATCAAGAAGAAAATCGCTCTCCTGTTCGATTGGATTGCCGAAGCAAAAGCAGAGCTTGCCAAGCCGCAGGCCCCCGACCTTGTTTCTCTGCTGAACGCCTATTACACCCAGCGCAGAGCCGGGGCGTATTCGCAGAAAGGCAAGGTCAGCAATCTGAAGGAGATGAACGAGACTTTCAATTATCTCCGGGCAAACGGCATTTACTCCCTTGAAGATTTGGAAAGCCGTGTCAGCGAACACAGTGCTGCCACAGAGAGCTTGAAGAAAACGCTGGACGAACAGACCGCCCGAATGAAAGCAATTAAGCAGCTCTATGACAGCTCCGCTGCTTTCCAGAGCCTGAAGCCTGTCTATGACGGCTTGCAGAAAATCAAGTTTGAGAAGCCCAGAGCCAAGTACAAGGCAGAGCATGAAGCGGAACTGAAACAGTTCTACGCCGCCAGACGCAAGCTGACCGGAGAGTTCCCGGACGGCAAGGTGGATATGAAAAAGCTGACCGAAGAGTATGACGAGCTGGAACTGGCGCACAACACCACCTACGGCGAGTTTAAGACCGTCAGAGACGATTTACACCGTCTTTGGAAGGTCAAGTCATGTGTAGATACTTCCGCCCGATTTAACGAGCGTACAGAGGAACAAATGCTCCAAAATCGACCCCAAACACGACACAAAAAGGAGGATATGACACGATGAAAAAATACGACTGGAAGAACGAATACAACCCCATCCGCAGAACGGCAAAACGCCTTTTGAGCGGAGAAGCTTTGACCGATGGCAGACCGCTTTCCGACCTGATCGAGCTGGACGAACACACCCGGAAATGCCTTGCCTTTGAAGCCACCCTCACCGACCGCCAGATTGATATGCTGCAGGAGCTGGGCTATCTGCCTGTTATCATGAGACAGTACGGCGAGGAATGTGCGAACTGCCCCTACACGCTGGACGAGCGTGAGCATGGCATTTGCAGACGATGCGCTGTTTTCAAGAAGTAAGGAGGACGCCCATGCAGTACACCCAAGCGCAGATTGACCGGGCAAACGCCGTCAGTCTGGAAGATTTTCTCCGCACACAGGGAGAGACGCTTATCAAAAGCGGACGGGAATACCGCTGGAAAGAACATGACAGCCTGACCGTCCGGGGAAACAAGTGGTTTCGCCACAGCCAGAGCAAGGGCGGCTATCCCATTGATTTCGTCATGGAGTTTTACGGCAAGTCCTTTCCCGAAGCTGTCCGGCTTCTCACAGGCGAAAGCGGCGATGGACAGAGCGAAGCCGGCACAGCACCGCCCACAGAGTTTCGCCTGCCCCTGCACGGCAAGACCAACGACAGAGCAATCCAATATCTCACAGAAAGCCGTGGTCTCAGCAAAACGCTTGTTGAGGCTTTTCTTCTTTCCGGGGATATTTACGAGGACGCAAAGCGGCGCAGCGTGGTGTTCGTGGGCAGGGACAGAAGCGGTACGCCGAGATACGCCCATGTGCGAGGAACGGCAGACCCATTCAGACAGGACATTGCCGGGGCTGACAAGTCCTATCCGTTCCGCTATGAGGGAAACGGCAATCAGCTCTTTGTCTTTGAAGCACCGATTGACCTGTTATCATTCATCTGCCTTTATCCGCAGGACTGGCAGAAAAGAAATTATCTTGCCCTGGGCGGCGTTTCGGGCAAGGCTCTTGACCGTTTTCTTTCTGAACGCAAGGACACCCAAAAAGTGTTCCTCTGCCTTGACAGCGACACCGCAGGAAGCGAAGCCTGTACCCGACTGGCACAGTCCATTCCCAGCGAGATCGCCGTCATTCGCCTTGTCCCGGCAAGGAAAGACTGGAACGATGTTCTCCGTCAGCAAAAGGACATTCCGAGCCACAAATTCATAGCCGAAACAATCACGCTGCGAGAGCTGCCCACCGCCCAGCCTGTTCCCATGCTCCGCATGGCAGATGTGGAGCTGACGAGCGTGGAATGGCTATGGTTTCCCTATATCCCCTTTGGAAAGCTGACCATCATACAGGGCAACCCCGGCGAGGGCAAGACCTACTTTGCCATGCGTCTTGCGGCGGCTTGCACCAACCGAAAGCCCTTACCCGGTATGGAGACACTTGAGCCTTTCAATATCATCTATCAGACCGCCGAGGACGGTCTGGGCGATACCGTTAAGCCCCGGCTGATGGAAGCTGACGCAGACCTTGAACGAGTGCTTGTTATTGACGATAGAGACACGCCGCTGACCCTTGCTGATGAGCGCATCGCAAGAGCAATCCGAGAGAACAACGCAAGGCTGGTTATCATTGACCCGATGCAGGCGTTTCTGGGCGCAGATGTGGACATGAACCGGGCAAATGAAGTCCGTCCCATCTTCCGTAGTCTGGGAGACATTGCACAGGCTACCGGATGCGCTATCGTGCTGATCGGACACCTGAACAAAGCCGCAGGAACGCAAAGCACCTATCGGGGATTAGGGTCTATCGACATTACGGCGGCAGTCCGCAGTCTGCTTTTTATCGGCAAGCTGAAGGACAGCCCCACAACGAGGGTGCTTATCCATGAGAAAAGCTCCCTTGCGCCGCCCGGACAGTCCCTTGCCTTTTCTCTGGGAGACGAGAAAGGCTTTGAATGGATAGGAGCTTATGACATTACCGCTGACGAGCTTCTTGCCGGGACAGACACCGCCAAGACCGAGAGCAAGACCGCACAAGCGCAAATGCTCATTCTGGAACTGCTGGCAGATGGAAAGCGTATGCCAAGTGCAGAGCTGGAAAAGACGGTCAATGAGCGTGGGATTTCCTCACGCACCATGAGAACGGCAAAGAGCCGTATCGGGGACAGGCTTGTGACCGAGAAAGACGGCACAGTATGGGTCTGCTATCTCCGAGACTGACAACAGGAACACGGCAAGCGTGGCAAAGACGGCAAGGTTTTTATAGATACCTTAATGTTGCCGCCTTGCCTTGTTCCCTCATACCGACATCGCCCGATGATGAACAGTCACCGGGCATTTTTCATTTACAGGAGGATTTTGAATGAACAATACCGCAACCAACACCGCCCCTTGCCCGACTGTCAGAAAGCAGATCGGAAAGACAACCTATATCGTCCGTGTGCATTTCAGCCAGACCGCAAAAGAGACGATGGAGGACAAAATCAAGCGTCTGCTCCGTGAGGAAGTCCGCAAAATGTAACTTCTTTTTGAATTTGATGAAAAAGTCCTTGACTTTTCGTCTCTGGCAAAACTGCAAAATCTATTCTTATCAGCGCGGGCGTTCGCTTGGCCGATTTCCAGATGCCGAAGATTGCAAACCTGACGAGCACTGATGATATTGACCTGACGCATATTGGCGACAGGAAGGTTGCTCTGTTCTGCGTGGTATCCGCCAGCGACACTTCTTTCAACTACTTGGTTGCCCTTATGTACACCCAGCTGTTTGACTCTCTGATGCGCCACGCGGCGAAAGAACACAATGGCTTCCTGCCGACTCCAGTGCGTTTTCTTCTCGATGAGTTCGCGAACATCGGTGAGATTCCGAATTTTGATAAGGTCTTTGCCGTTATCCGCAGCTATAACATCTCGGCGTCTGTTATCCTGCAGTCGCTCTCGCAGCTTAAATCCATGTACAAGGATACCTACGGTGGTATCATGGACAATGCCGACACCACCATCTTTCTTGGTGGCCGTGGCGCAGAAACCGCCAAGTGGATTTCCGAAAGCCTCGGGAAGACTACCATTACCGGCATGAGCCATGGAAGAAGTATCGGCGGCAAGGGCGGCTCCAACAAGAATTTCAGCCAGCAGGGCCGTGACCTCATGACTCAGGACGAAATCGGTATCTTAGATAACTCCTGTGAAATTGTCCTGATTCGCTCTCTCCGAGCTTTCATGGACAAGAAATACGATTACCCGAAGCACCCCAATTACCATCTTACCGGTGACGCAGATAAGAAACAGATTTACCCGTTCCGTCAAATTTATGAAGAACGGGAAAAGCAGCGAGAGGAAGCGGCGGCACAGCAAGCCGAAGTAAAGAAAAAACGCGAAAACAGTCGGCGCAGAAGAAACGAGGAATTTGCGAAATTTCGGGACCAGAAGAAGAAAGAGCAGCAGCCTATTGCTGTTAGCCTCGCAGGCCATAAATGCCTGACCCCGCAGGATGCGGAGGAAGTCGAAAAGAAGAACCAGAACATGCAGGAGGAGTTCTTTGAGGCTTATGCACCTGCAACGGACAACTTCGATTCTGACTTTGAATTCCGTGACGGCATTGAAGGGTACAGCCTGGAAGACGCGATTGCTGACTGCAAGGAATTGATTTTGCGGGACGAAGAGGAACTTGTCGTAGAGGTAGATTCTTTGGAGCCTTCCGAGAATGCTGAGGAGGACGATGCGGAAGGCGACCCCTTTGCACAAGATGCGGCTCTCGATAGTGATGGTGGATTGAATGGAAGAAGTTTTATGCCTCCTGACGCTGCGGAAGATTTTTGAAATAATGTGCAAAAGCTATTGACATAATTGTTAGACAATGGTAAAATAAGGGTAGTGAAAATCATAGAATATATTTTCACTATCTCAGAAATGAAGTGGACCGGTAAATCAATAGATTCCGAAACCCGCTTTTTCTGAAACCACGCTGCTTTCGAGCAGGTGGGGCGTATTGCGAAATGCGGTATGCTGCTTGCACAGTGATGTGTAAGATATAAGAACTAGAGTGAACAAGTGAAGCTGCTATAACTGGCAGTGTATCTTGTTCACTCTTTTTTTTATGTGCTCGTAGTGTAACGGATAACACACCGGGTCCCTAACCCCGGCATTGCAGGTTCAAATCCTGTCGGGTGCTCCATAGCAGCTTAACTTCCTCCGAGCTGCTCTTCGGGAAGGCAACTTCCCTCGACCGTGAATTTTTCGTCGGGTTCACGGTCTGCTGCGAGATGAGATACCCTCCACGCGGGTCGCAGTGGGCAACGGAACAAATCGTTCTGGCTGATAATCTCAGACGATTATATTAACCACGGTCACAAATTGCCAGTGACAGTGGGGGAAGCATTCACAAAAAGGAGTGATGTTATATGGCAATTTTTACGCGTCTTCTGAAGAAAGAAAAGGTTGCAGAGGCGGTCGCTGCCGTGAAGGAAAAGGTCGCAAATGTAGTTTCTGCCATGACCAGCGGCATCAGCAAGAAGAAGCTGAGCAAGGCATCTTGCACCGCTGCTGCAATGAGCGCAATGATGACGGTTGCACCTGTTATGTGTGCAATCAATCCGGACGGAATTTCGATTGAGGAAATCATGGGCTCCGTTCTCGGTATTATTTTTACCGTAGCCATGTACATTGGCATTATCTTGGCGGTGTGGGGCCTCTTTCAGTTGGTGATGTCCCTGAAGAACGATGACGCAGAAGCCAAGAGCCGTGCCACACAACTAATGGTTGTCGGCGTCGTATTGATTGGCTTGAAGGGTCTGGCAAGCGTCCTACTCTCCAAGATTGGCATTACGGTCGTCATGCCCTCTTAACTGCAAGAACAACATCCTAAAATGAAAGAGAAGCGGGTGGGAAACAAAGCCCGCCCGTTTTTCAATGCCCAGCTTGATTGCTGGGTTGCATCTCAATGCGCAGTGCCTCCACGGGGCGGATGTGGGCAACGGTCAGAACGGTTAGACCGGCTGAAGCTGCGAAAGAAACAGGAGGGAGAGATATTATGTGTGTGTAGTATATAAGGCGCGGCGTTTCCTTGCGGTCCTCGTAATGGTTGTCGTGTTGGTGTGCATGACGGGCACAATAGCTTACGCAGAAGATGACGGCGGTGGTGATACCGGAGTAACCGAGTATATCACTTCTGGATTGATGAAAGACCAGTTCAATAATCTTTTGAGCGAAATTAACGGCGAAAGTGGCTTTGGGGCGGATGTCCAGAACAACGCAATCCTTGCTCCCGGCTCGACCTTGCGTAAGGTCTGGATTGACAACGAAGGCATTCTCGAAAAGATGTACGGCATTGTATTTTCCATCGCTCTTTCTTTAAGCGTTGCGTACTTCATTGTTAATATGATACGCGAAGCACAAGAGGGGCGCTGGACGGTGGATGCTTTTATCAAGTCCGGCATCATGCTGATTGCCGCAGCCGCGTTGATGGCATATGGGTACGATTTGCTCTCAGGTTTCATCGATATCGGCTCAGCGCTTGGTCAGAAGATACTTGATGCAGCAGGAAGTGGTGAACTGCCTACCGCGATAGTAGACCAGCAGTTTATCGACCGTGTAAACGCCAACACCGGTGTATTCTCACGGCTAATGGAGTATATGTCGCTGTTCATTGCGTCCTTAGCTGTAAAAGTTTGCTATCTTTACATCCAGGTTGTCTGCTATATGCGTACCATTCAGCTTTACATTTTGGTATTTTTTGCTCCGCTTCCTTTGGCTGACTGTTACGCCGGTGGTCCAAACCCGACAGCAGTTCGATACCTGCGCTCGTTCCTTGCAGTTTGCTTGCAGGGCGTCATTATCGTAGGTGGTATGATTTGCTTCCGAATGATAAGCAGCGCAGTTTCCACCGAGTCGTCTCATAGCATTATTGCTAATTTCGTTCTGCTGTTTGCAATGGTGGGCGTTATCGGTAAATCCGGCAGCTTTGCGAAAGAAATCTGCGGTGCAGGTTAAGGAGGTGTGATAGGATGCAAGCTTTGAAAATGCCCAAAGACATCGATGATATGCCCGCTGCTGCTATTGGTCCTTTTACGATGCGACAGGTTGTCGGCTTGATTCTGGGTGGCGGAATCGTCACTCTTGTCTGGATTTTCATTAAACCTTATTTGTCGATGGACCTTTGTATCGGTATCTGCGTTGTGACCGCAATCCCGGCACTGGCGATTGGCTTTGTACCGAAATCAATGCTGCAAGGGTTGTATATGGAACAATTTGCTCTGATGTGGCTACACTATAATGTCCTTCGCCCGACACGGCGAAAGTACAAGATTGAGAATCCATATGACGGCGTCTGCAAGACCTACGCAAAGAGAGAAAAGCAGAAGCGCCAGCTTGCAGTCGATAAGCGCTCACGGGCAGAGAAAAAGAAAATGAAAAAGTTCAGCGAATCCTTAAAGGGAGTCGCGTGAACAATGGCCGCTGAAATGCGGCTAGTCCCCCTGGTAAATGAAGATGCACCGCTGCGGGGTGGGGGATAGGCAACGGAGCTTTTGCTCCGGCTAAGACATCATTTAGGAGGAGAGACAAATATGAAAAAGAAGAATAGCAAGGGTGTGATTAAGGCTAAGCCGAAAGCACTCAAAGTCCCGACCACCGTGCAGCAATCTCTGCCCTATAAGCGGGTATACCCTGATGCCGGTATCATCGAAATCGACGAGGGGGTATTCTGTCACGCATATAAGATGCAGGACCTCAATTTCGGTGCCGTCGCGGAGTCCGAGCAGGTGGAACTGTACCTGCGTTTTTGCAACCTTCTCAATAGCTTTGACGCGAACCAGAAATTCCAGGTTGTGATTAACAATCACGCGTATGACAAGAAAGAATTTGAAAAGAATGTTCTGATGCCTTACAAAAACGATGGCTTTGACGGCCTTCGTGAAGAAGAGAATGCAATGCTTCGTGAGAAGCTCGAACAAGGCCGCTCGAACCTTACCTCTGACCGCTATCTCATTGTAAGCGTTGAAGCTGAGTCGGCAGCAGCCGCTGCTGTCCAGTTTGCGAGGTACGATACGAGCATTGTCAATTTGGTCTCCAAGATTGGCAAGGCCGACTGCGAGCCGCTGTCCAGCACCGAGATGCTGCATATTCTGTATGACATTTATAATCGCGGTGCGGAAGATGATTTCGGCGCTAAGACCCGTGTATTGGATGACGGGCAGAAAGTATTTGATTTTGACAGTCTCCACCGCATGGGACTGACCACGAAAGACGCTATCGGGCCCGATTCGATGGAATGGAAAGGAAGTCATTTCCGCTTCGGCGAGAAGAACTACGGGCGCGTGGAATATCTCGCCCACATTCCGTCTCAGTTGAGTACCAACTTTTATACGGAACTGTACAGCCTCGACTTTTCAATGCTGTGCAGTGTACAGTACCAGAGCGTTCCCCAAGAGGAAGCACTGAAAAAAACAAAAAACCATCTTACGAATGTCAACTCCAATGTGGTCGACGCGCAGAAGCGTGCTGCCAAGGCGGGCTATTCCGGCGACCTTATCAGCGAGGATTTGAAACTGAACGCTCGTGAAGCAAATGAGATGCTTAATGATTTGCAGGTGCGTAATCAGAAGCTGTTCGAGATTTGCCTCACCATTGTTCATTTTGCTGACAGCATTGAGGAACTCGATGAACAGACTGATACGATTCAGACCGTGGCCCGTAAACACCTGGCAGGAATTCAGACTTTGACTTTCCAGCAGGAGAATGGATTCAACTCCTCACTCCCGCTGTGCAACAATAACCTGGCACTGCACCGCACGCTGACTACTGAGACTGCGGCAGTCTTTTTCCCGTTTAACTGTCAAGAACTCAACATGAGGAATGGCTTTTATTACGGCATGAACGCCGTCTCCCACAACCTCGTTATGGCAGACCGTCGCAGCTTGCAGAACGGCAACGGCTGGATTCTTGCAACTCCCGGTGGTGGTAAATCTTTTGCTGCCAAAGCGGAAATCATGAATGTTGTCTTGCAGACCACAGACGATATAATCATCCTGGACCCCGACAGAGAATACGGTCTCACGGTGTACACCCTCAATCAGTTGAGTACCACTGGGCGCGTTGGCCGTGTTGAGCGCTTCCAGCTGGGTGATAAGGACAATTACATCAACCCGATGGATTTGCCGCCGTATACTGACGATGAGGATAATGACCCGCTCGCCAACCAGCTTCCGTTCTTGCTCGGTTTGTGCCAGTCCATCTACTCTGACCGTTACCCGCTGCCGCAAGGCTGCCAGAGCCTGGTCGATAGAGCGATGCGACTTTGCTACCAGCCTTACATGGAGGGATACATCGCAGGCCATCCTGACCCGCGCCTGGTCCCGACGCTGAAAGATTTGCAGCAGCAGCTGACTGCATTCCATGAGCCCGCTGCCCGTGAACTTGCTCTGTCGATGGAGATTTATACGCAAGGTTCACTTGACCTTTTTTCCCATCAGACTACGATTCACGATGTAGACGCACATTGCCGCATGACGGTATATGATATCAAAGACCTCGGCAATTCTTTGAAACCCCTTGCCATGCGCGTTCTGACAAATGCTATTTGGAACAAGCTCGTGCAGAACCGCGTAAGGGGACGGAACACCTATATCGTGTTTGACGAAATTTACCTCTTATTTAAGGATGAATATTCCGCAGAGTTCCTGAAAACGCTATGGAAAAGAAGTCGTAAGTACGGCGGAATTATCACCGGCATCACTCAGAATGTCGAGGACCTCCTGACCAACGATACATGTCGCTCAATGCTCAGTAACGCTGAGTTCTTGGAAATGTTGAAGCAGGCTCCGCTCGATAGAAGCAGCCTTGCAACTCTTCTCAACCTTTCGGATACACAGCTCTCTTATATCACCGGCAGTGAAGCCGGTCAGGGCTTGCTGAGTGTCGGCAAGAACCTCGTACCTTTCGATAATACCTATCCGAAGAATACGCAGCTCTATAAGCTCATGAACACCAACCTGAAAGATATGACCAAGGAAGACCTGGAGCGCCTTGAAGAAGCTAACCGCGCAAATTAACGCCAAATGCTAAATGCCTGTCGGGAAAAATCTCGGCAGGCTATTTGTTTGCAGAAAAGTCAAAATATTTTGTTGCTGTAAATTACTTTTAGGAAAATCACATTACAAACAATCGGCGCTTGCTGCTTATGTGCGGTGGGCGCTTTTTCTATTTTAATTATGTCGAAATAAACGAATTAACGATTAAATAAACGAATGTAAGCCTCTTTCTAAACTGTGCGAAATAAGTAGACTAGATAATAGAGACAGGAGGAGAAGGCTATGCAGCGTATGTATGATTACCTCAATGAGCAGTATGAGAGAGTCTACGGTATGTCGGTCGCAGATGTTGCGCGGCAGTTTGGCTATGGCAACAGTGCAGTGGCACTCGTAGACAAGAACCGTACAGTGCCGTATAGTAAGCAGTATCCGAAAGAGTATGCGAACCTTGCTTCCTGTAAGCATCAGCGTGACAGCCGAACCGAGGATGAGTACGGCATGGATATAGTTGCCACCTGGACTGTCGAAAACTTCATTGTGCTGCGTCTCGAAGAAGCAGGCTGCAAGGTGACTCTCAGCGGAGCGGACCGGCGCAGAGAAATCCTCCCCAGCGGTAAGGTAGAAGGCACGGCAGACATGACCGTCAGCTATGGCAAGTATGGCCCGCGTAAAGTGGAGCTTGTATGCGATGGCACAGAGTTCTGGGCCAGAACAGGGAAGATGCACCTGCGTGATGAAAAGTTTAATCATCTCGTAAAGGAAAATGCAATCCTCCTCGGCATCGATATGATGAACCGGAAGTTTTACATGTTTGATGCCTCTGCACTGTCTGGCAATGATGCCGTAAAGAAGCTCGAAAGGCACCCGGTCTGGAAGAAACCTGCGGTGGAAATCGACCTGAAAACAGCAACCGCTGCACTGATTACGGGACGGGATACCGGTGAGAATATGTGCGATGCTTTTTGCAACCTGTGCAGCAAACAAATGTCGCAAAATAGTGCGAAAATTGTTGACAAACATATAAAAGAGCGATATAATGATAATAGCTGGAATGGCTATTTTCCTGTTTTCATCCCAGCTTCTTTTCTTCAAACGAACACTAACAATAATGTCAATACAGTGAAATAAATTGAGAGGGGAAACAACCACCATGGTCATTACCATCGACAATGGCAACAAACAAACCAAGACCAAAAACGCAGTGTTTGTCTCTGGCATTGTGGAAAGTCCCACGCGCCCTGGTTTTGGCAGCGATATTCTGCACTACAAAGGCAAGCATTATATCCTGAGTGACAAGCGCAAGGGCTACCAGCGGGACAAGACAAAAGATGAAACTGCATTTATCTTGACACTTTTTGGTATCGCCAAGGAGATTCGCGCGAGTGGAATGCATGTCGGGGCAGGGGAGACCGTTCCAGTGACGCTGCTTATCGGATTGCCGCCTGCCCACTACGGCATGATGCACAAGGCTTTCCGACAGTATTTTCTCAACCGTGGCCCGATTGAGTTTGAACTTGATGGTCAGCCATTTCGAATTCGGATTGATGATGCCTTCGTTTTTGTACAGGGCCTCGGCGCGATGATGACTGTTTACAGCCAGATTAAGGGTGCATCGGATGCCTGCGTTATCGACATCGGCGGATTTACCGTTGATTATCTTCCGGTCCACAGCGGTCGTCCGGTGGTCAGCGCTTGCGATTCTTTGGAGCTGGGTGTCACGAAGATGTACAACTCCATCAAGAGCAAAGTCAGCGCTGGTTGGGACCTGCTGCTCACCGAGGACAGCATCGATACAGTGCTGATGGGCAAACAGAGTGAGCTTCCGGCAGATGTCAAGAATCTGATTCGTGCGAAAGCGGACGAGTATGTTGCGGAAATCATCTCGGAGCTTCGAGAGCGCGATATCGATTTGCGCACGGTGCGTCCGGTATTCTGCGGCGGTGGCGCGGTACTGCTGAAAGAACGAATTCTTGGAAACCCCCGAATCGGAAGTTCGGCCATCGTGGTGGATGACCTCGCGGCCAACTGCAAGGGTTACGAAATCCTCTATAAAGCTTCTCATCCAAACGAAATTTGATGGGCGGTGAGCGCCTGTGAAATACACGATTGGTCTTAGAAACAACAACGACATCCAGCGGTATGCAGCAGAAATGCTCCGCAGAGCGCCGAGGATGCACAAGGGCGATTTGGTGGCACGGGCAATCTACACTTATCTGGGTGGCAAGGACATGACTGCGGAAGAGCTTGCAGTTCTTCTCACTGGCCAGCCTTCTACCGGAAAAAGGACAGTGCGCCACACGAAGCCGAAAGCCGCGAACCCTGATGAAATGGCAACACGCAGAACGGAAAAGCCTGACCAGGTGTCAGAATCTGTTCCGAGTGCTGAGCCGGAAAAGGTGCAGCCATCTGAGCCTGACTATGGAGTTGGAACAGAGGATGCCGCGATGTTCTCTGATGTGATGCGGGAGTTTGCTGGACTATAAAGGAGATGAACAAACGAGTGGAACTAGATACTTCATCTGTGGCAGAATTCATGACGAGTCGAATCTACTTTGAGCTTCCTGACCGTAGTATCTATATTGAGATTTGGCTGTTGCTGCTCATTTTGGCAGCGGTAGTGCTGGCAGTTGTGGCTGTGTGTTTGGCAGTGAAAACCAGCAGAAAGAAGAAAGCTCTTAAAAAAACTGAGGATAAGCTTGCTGCTGAGGATGCGGAAAATCAGGCTATTCGAGATATGATGGCAGGTGCTCCGCCCATCACTGCATATACCGAAGCTGAGTATCCCTGCGGCATTGAGCCGATGGAGTACGCGCACAACACGGACGGCAGCTTTGAGGACCAGCTCAAGCGGCAGAAAGCCTACGATGTCTGGATGGACGAGCAGAAAAAGCTGTACGACGAGCAAATCAAGGCCCGTCAGGAATATTTCCGGACAGCGACCGTCAAAACCCCGGATGCTTCTGATACCGACGACGCAGAACATCCGAGAGAGCTGACTATCAAGGAGCGCAAGCAGTACGAAAGAATTCAGCGTGACAACGAGCGCCGAATCGCTCGTGCTAAGGCTGAGCTTGAAAAGGAAAAGCGCGGCAAGAAACGCCGCAAGTAATCTGGTACACATAAAAAGGAGGAGGACTTATGGTACTTGCTGTTGAGATGGGCGTTGTATTTGTCCTGTTGACTGTGATTCTGATTGCGCTGTATGTCGTGTGGCAGAACGCAAAATTCGTTGGCGACCGGCTGAAGAAAAAGCAGGTCATGAAGCGTCTTGTGGCAGGCGGTGCGGCAATTATCCTTGCTGTGGCAGTTGCGATTGGTGCAGTAGTCCCGGCATACGCTGCAACATCTGATATCGACGCCAAGCAGAACGAGCAAACTGAAACCGTTTCGAAAGACTACGATACCTCTATGGTCTACCAGTGGGGGTCCGATGATTTTCTGACGCTCCCCAAAGCTGAGGTAAAGAAAGGCTACTTGTTCCGTGGATACAGCTTGAATGGTGATACTAAACTCGTACAAGCTGGCGAAACGGTGAAAATCGAGAACGGAGAAAAGGCTACAATCCGACCAATTTACACAACCATGAAATGGGACGATATGTTTCTTTCATTCATTATTCTGGCTTTGGTTGTTTCCATTTTGGGCAATGTATATTTCAGGAATTTGAAGAAAGAACCTTCTGAAGGATGTGCTATCAAGGTGACTATCATCGCTTGTGCGGCCGTCGCTGTTTGTGCCGTGGTGGTTGGAATTATTGATTCCAGAATTCTGGCAGAAGCTATTGCCTCAATCAGTTAAACATCTTGCCCGCGAGAGTCGCGGGTTGCCGTCCGATGCAGCTACCTCTCCGTGGTGGATGACAGGCAACGGTCAGAATGACCGGCTGAAAGCCGCAACTTATTGCAAGGAGGTAAACAATGGAGTGGTTAATGGCTATCTTAGGCATCATTCCAATAATTGTAGCAGTTGTAGTAGTAGTATATGTTCTCTGCAATCGTGACCAGTTTAAGGCGGACAAAAGTGCTGCGAAAGCGTATCTGTATGAGAAAATTCAATTTGCTTGTGTTTGTTGGTGGCTGGCCGCCAGCACAATCACGGAAACGGCAATGGAGATGAAGAGAATTGCTTCAGCCAGTGATTGGAGTGTTATTGGCACACATCTCCTCTGGTTAATTCCAATTTGGTTTATGGGAGCCTGTTTCTTTGAGCAAAGGAAGTCTAAATTCAGGAAAGTCAGCATTGCGATGATTATTGTCTGTGGCTTGGCTGTGGCTGCTGAGGCCATTTATTCAGTTCTTGTCTTCTTTGTGGCGTGAAAATTTGGAGGAGATAACGATGAATGCAAAATTGAGAAAAGCACTTGTTATCATCGAAGCGGTAATCATGTTTTTGCTGCTGGCAGTTAGCACGGCAGTCCCGGCGTTTGCTGCGGAATCAGATATGACTGTCCAGAGCAATGAGAAGTTTGAGGTCGTAGAACCCAAGTATGAGGGAGACACAAACAGCTATGTGACGCTGCCTGATGCCCCGGTCAAAGACGGATACACCTTCAAGGGCTGGAGCGTAGACGGAAGCACAGAGTTACATAATGCCGGTGAATCAATCGTCAATAACGATGGACACAAATTATGATTTGGATGAATCAAGTGTTTGGCATGGTGATGTTTGCTGCCCCATCTGTTGTGGAAAAGTCATTTGAGGAACAAACCAGTAAAACTCTTAAGTGATATGGAGGGAAAAAATTATGCGTACTGAAAAGGAAACGAAGAGTTCTATGGAAAGCAATCCTAATGAGGAAATGTACGAAAAGGACACGCGTGAATTGCTTATCGCGGTAGGCATCGGTATCTTACTGGGAATTTTGGCATATGAGGTGACTTTGTTTGTGAATCTGCGCATCTCATGTCTTCTGATGCCGGGTCTTGCGGCACTATGCGTGGGAGGTGCTGGACTGTTTGTGGTGGGGTGGTTTTCATTTCTCGGATATGAATTCTATCTAGGTAACAAAAAAACAGAAGCAGATAAATTTTCTTTCGAAAATCTTGATATATACGGCAAAATCTTATGGGCAACAACAGCAGTTGGTCTTTCAATGATTGTCAGTACTGCGTTTGCTCCCCTGTTTTTAATAAGGAAGTGATAATATGCGATTACTTTGCTGCGCTGATTTTATAATTCGATTATGAGAATAATCAATTTTTAAACTTAGGAAAAGGAGAAACTACTATGAAGAATGGGTAGATGGAGCGAGACAATGATATCATTAACGATTACCGGAACGGCATGGCCCCCAAAGACATCGCGGCTGCACATCATCTGTCGCTGACACGGACATATGTTATTCTGCGGAAGCATCCGGACTATAAGCGCAATGAGCGGCACACGGTCAGTCGTTATGCCGAGCGTAACAAGAATATTGCGGTACAGTACAATGCTGGAATCCCCGTAAGGCAAATTGCCAAAGGGCAGAATTTGAGCAGAGCCCGTATTTATGTTATCCTCGCAAATCAGGTTGACGGCAGCAAACAGGCGAGGGCTGTTGCCAAAGCTCGTCAGGCACGACTCGCGAAACGGAACAAGCAGATGATTGAAATGGCAGTCAAGAATTCTGATATGCCGGTTGCGGCCATTGCACGACGATATGGTATTTCGTCTGGAAGGGCATATGGAATCCTGCATGAAGCAGGTGTTTTTAGGCGGAAAGGCGGAGACTAAAATATATGGCGGATTGGAAAGAGACACTTTTGGCGGAAGCGGCGGCAGGATGCAAAGATACAGCAGCTTTGAAGGAAACTCTCAAGGCAATGGCAGCACACCCTTCGCTGTCGCCTGACAATGTGTTGCTGCTCCGTATTCAGATGCCGAATGCCACGGCGGTAGGAGGATGTAAAGCGTGGACGGAATGGTATCGCCGTACTCTCCCGCGTGATGTAAAACCAGTGGTGTTGCTCAAGCCTACCGTTGGCTTGGGAAAGGATGCCTATATCGCTGAAGATGCAGAGCGTAATGTGGTGTCTGACAAAAGCGTAGAGTTCGCAACAACCTGCATCGGGTACGCACCGGTCCATCTCTACGATATCTCCCAGACTATTCCAGATGATGGGTCTGAAGATGTCAAGGACCAGTACCCGCTTACCCTTGATGACATTGTTACGGGATTTCGTTCTCTGATGGATTGTGATATTGCCACGGTCAGTGAGACGGGAAAGCTTGCTTACTATAACGCAGAGAAGAATACCCTGGAACTTGCGACCGAAAACAAGAACCTTATTGCGGAAGCAGCAATTTGTGGGTTGACTCGATTTGAGGCAGAACGGAGACTGCCTGATGCTGATAAGCTCTATGCGGGTCTTGTGGCAGAGTGTGCGGCAAGCGTACTGCTGCGTATCAACGCGATTGAGCCCAGCAACGATATTCTCTTCTTTGCTGCGTGGAATGGCGCAGAGGGTAAGAACCCGGAACAGTATCTGGAACTGTTGAATCAAATCTACTGGACAAGCCGCCGCGCAATGACTCGGCTGCGTTATGCAGTCAGCCAGCCGGTAAGCTTTGACTTTGATGAGGTCTGCCTGCTCAACCAGCTGATGACCAGCAACAATAAAGCGCGATTGATGGAACAGCTTCACGAGCTTGTGAAGCACACGGAAGTTCCGGTGCTGATTGAGGCTGCAAATAATCTGTGTGAGAAACTCGATATGTTTGACGATGCTAAGGTACGGCAAATCTATGAGGACCGCTGCAATCGAAAAATTCTCACGCAGCCGATATATATTATATAGTCAATAGTATTGACATAATAGTTAGATATGATATAATGGAAATAGAGAGCCGCTAGAGCATAGCGGCGTAAAATATACAGAACACGACTAATGATTATGTCAAAGACGATGACTTAGGAGGAATGAAGAACGATGGTAAAGCACGGAGTAAAGAAATTTGCAGCGTTGGTTATCGCCGCTGCGATGGCGATGTGCTCGATGGCAAGCGTTGCATTTGCGCAGGAATATAAGAGTACTGGCACGGCACTCACGGCGAGCTGGAACGCCAACGACAAGAAGCTGAGCCTCAAGGCAGAAGGGAACCTTTTCGCAGAAAGTGAAATCGTACCCGGTGATGTGATTACCACGAAAGCAGGGATTTCCAACACCACTGGTTCTGATATTAAGGTTCGCCTGGTACGGGTTGAGGATGCGCTGAAAGATAAAACGAATCCAGACCTTTACAACTACCTGACCGTTAAGGCAACGCAGGGCAGCGCCAATCTGTATGATGGCGCAATGAGTAATGCCCAGCAGTTGCAGAATACACAGGTTTCAATTCCGAACGGCGGAAAGGCCGAGATGAATGTAGCCGTGACATTGCCTGCCACAGTTGGCAACGAGGCACAGGGTGGCGTTCTTGATACGAACTGGGTGTTCGAGGTGACGATGGAAAACGCGCCGAGCTCCGGGACCAATAACAAGCCGAGCGAAACTCCTCAGCCGAAGCAAACAGTTGTCATTACGGTTCCGTCCAAAGTCAATTCTTCTATCCAGTCTGGCGTGGATGACATCTACCACAGCTCCACAGTGAAAGTTGTGCTGGCGGGCTTTGTGGTTGTCTTTATGCTTGCTGGCGGCGTTTATCTTAAATCTAAACGCAGCGAGAAAAAAGAGGGGAAGAGAAAAGATGCTTAAACGGAAACCGCTGGCCGAGCTGATTGCTGAGGCCGAGCAAAAACGAGCTGAACTGGAACAGAAGCAAGCTGAAAAGCAAAAGTAAAAAATACGCGCCGGGCTTCCGGCGTGATGCCATTCAGCAACAGCCTCCCCGTGGCGATGGCGGACAACGGCCTCATGGTCGGCTAATAGTTGCTTTCTTTATATATGTGGGAGTAAACCCATTTCAAAAATCAGAAAGAAGGTCACTGCTATGCAGAATGCAAACAAGAAGAAGATTACCGGTGCCGTTGCCCTGGCGGCAGCAGGCGTCATGGCACTGGGCGGCGTTTCCATGTTGTTCACTGACCATGCTGATGTTTCCGGTAAGACCACTGCCGGTAAGCTGGCCGTTGAAGTTACCGGGACTAACCTGACTGATGGCGATTTCACCAAACAGCTGGAGAACACCGAGTTTGTGGATGCAGTCCAGAATTTGAACCCCGGCGATGTCCGGACAATTTCGTACTCCATCAACAACGCCGAGAACAAGGCTATGCGTACCAACGACACTTTGACTGTCACCGTTACGCCCAATGAGGCTGTGACGACCGACCAGGAAACCACTGTCTCTAAGATGTTTGAAGCTTTGAAAGCTGGCAGCTTCGATGGCGGTTCCGCAATTCATCTGGTTGAGGGCAAGAAAGGCGTCAATGGCGAGGTTACGACAAACACTGACCCGGCTGCCGCTGATTACAAGACCACCGTCGAATTCCCCGATACCGGCCTGACCATGCAGGATGCTTATCTGAGCGAGGATGGCAAGAGCATCGTTCTGGTCTACCAGGGTGACGAAGTCAGTTTGGACGGCACGGGCACCAACGCAGAGAAGATTACCGGCAACAATGACAAGACTTCCTCCGAACGCAAGTACACGCTGTACTTCGACGAGGACGCTGGCAACGAGTGGCAGGGTGCTGATGTTTCCATTAGCTCTACGATTTCTGCTGTCCAGTATGCCAACACTTCTACTGGCGACGCTACTCTGAATGTCAGTAAGGAAGACCATACCGTTGCAACCAACGCAGGCAAAAATACCGTTGAGATTGCTCAGGAAAAGGTCAAGACTGACGAGCACGGCAAGACCATCGGCGGCTGATTCAGCCATATCCGCAGTGGGGCAAAAAGCTCCATTGCGATGCTTTCCAAGAAGATGACCTCCGCGTGGTGGAAAGCGGGCAACGACAAAATGTCGGCTGACATCTTCATACAAGTTATGCGTCCGAGGCCACGGTGGCCGTATCCGCAATAGCAGGTGCAGAAGCAGTTGGTTCGATTCCTTCCGGACGCGCAACAACACCCGGAGGAAGTTATGAATAAACGAGTGCTTTTGGAAGTTGCTCTTGTGCTGCTCGGCGCGGGTGTCATAGCCTGCGCCGCGTTGCTTTATATAGGGGCTGCTCACGATGAAGAGAACGAGAGCTTGTATAGGGGATATGTCGCAGCAGCAGAGCAGAAGAGCAGTGACATCCAAATCAAGCAAACGGATGCACCGGTCACGATTGACTGGGAGAGCCTGCTGGCTGTGAACGATGAAGTCGCTGGCTGGGTTTATGCGGATGCCGATGATGCCAAGGATATTATCTCGTATCCGGTTCTGTACAGAGCAGGGGACAGGGATTTCTACCTGCGTCACGATATCCGAGGCGGCGCTTCTCAATATGGCGTTCCTTATATTCCGGGAGACTACGACCTCAATACCTGCAAGGCTTTTTCCATTCATGGTCATAATTTTGGAAGCGATGCGCAGACGATGTTTTCGCCTCTTGTGAAATATGAGGACCAGGAATACGAGAGTCGTCACCCCGTCATCTGGTATGGCAAGGTAGGTGGCGAAGTTCAACCGTACAGAATCTTCTCTGTGGTCCGGTACGACTGCACGGCTTTGGATGAAGGATTGCCTTGCTGGAATTATCTCCAGAACGGTTTCTCTTCGGATGATGAGTACGAGGCATGGCTGCAAGAAGCAAAAGCCGAGAGCTTGTTTGAAACATGGGTTGACGCTCCGACAGCTGATGATGAAGTCGTTATCCTCAGTACCTGTCAGAAGGCAAAACGGACAAGCGAACGCTGCGTAGTGTTTGCTGTGAAGGAGGCTGATGTTAATTGATTGTTCCAAGACGCGAACCGGAGTTTTCACTCAATAGTATTGATGGGCAAAAGGTCTGGCCCAAGGAAGAGCGGGACCTTTTCTTCCGAAAATCAAGCGGCGAAAACGCTGTTGCTATGATGGATGAGTGGTCACGAGGGCGATGTGGGAGAATTACCAATATCGGAGCCTTGAACGACATTGCCAGAAAGATGGCCGATGATGGTATTGAACTGACTGCCGAAAATCTATTCAAGTACTATTTCACCGGAAAACTTGCCAAAGAACGCGATGATGACTTGCATACTTTGGAATACGGAAGCCGAAAGGCAAGAGAGTACCTTGTGCATAAATACAAGTGCTATCCAAATCAGCTCCGTGACAATATCACGGTGAGAGCTCCAAAAACGCAGGCGGATATCGTAAAGCAGATGCGAGAGATGTACGCAAGGATTGAAGCGGGGAACGGTCTGACACTGAAGGCCGGTCAGGTTACATATGAGCAAATTGTCAATCTATATGTCAACCAGCTGTTCGACCGCACGCTTGTCGGTCTGGAACGGGAACTTGCCGCAGAAAAGTTCCTCGCTGAGCAGCTTTCCGAAAAAGGCGTGACTTTCACGAGAGCGGGCAAACGAACTGATGTGGCAGAAGGCGTTGATTACGAGCTGCAGTATCGTGGCCGCGCCTTGCTGGGTATCCAGGTAAAAGGATGCGCTTTCGCGGCCCATGGCGCTGGCGATGAGGCTGCAATCAGATTGACAGCACAGCAAAGGGCCTATAAGAACCGGACGGGAGCACCCGTCCAAATGCTCTACATTCGAGGTAAAGATAAAGACAGAATGGGGGTGGTGAACGACCGCCAGGTGCTCGGTAGAGTAGATTATCGCATTGAGAAGATTGACGGTGATATTGAACGCGAACGGGAAAATCGAAGCCGGTATAATACTTCTCGCAGTGGGCAGCAGCGCAATCATCAGAGAACGCACCAGCCCCAAAGACAGAATTGCCCTCAACCTACAAGAAACAATTATGATGAACGATAAAGGAGGAACACTATGGAAAACGAAAATGCAGCCCTGTCCCTGAAAGACCTGATTGTATCTGCATCGGGCTTTAATGATGAACTCGGTATGCCGAACGCGTCTTGCGTACTGTATATGGACATTTTGCATGATGGGGGCACCGCGCCTACCCCGGTGCATGAGATTCCGATGCTGAACCCGACTGTGAACATTTTCCGTCACGCGGAGACATCGCTGATTACCCTGACCTTCCCGTCCAAGTTCGATGCAGAGCTCCGCACTGCCTACAATGCGTTGGAGAATTTCAGCAAAGCCGAACAGAGTATGGACGATGACGGCCTCAATATTCCTCTGCTGCGTCTGGTCGTGGTTCCGAATGATTTCGCAGGGAAATACTATATTGTCGCTGCAAACCCCTTGATGTGGACTCTTTCTCCGGCAGATGCTACCGGTGAACCCCGAGTGATTCGATTTGCAGTGGCAGACGAGAACCTGAACGCCTATTACACGAACGAGGACGAGGAAAGTGATGCTGAGTCTCCGGAGGAGGAAAGCGAGGATGCCGCTGAAATTGCAGTGTCTGACATTGAGCCTGAATCGGACATCGCTGAAATGACCGCCGACAACACCTGATACCTTCAATAGCCAAGCGTGAGCACATAGCTGCTTGCGCTTTTTTCTTTTGCTTTTTTCATGCCAAATAATGCCTGAAGCTGAGCAGAAGGACGCGGTATGGCCGTTGTAAAATGTGACATCATAACGCGATAAAGCTATAAAAAATGTGCATATAAAATATTGAAATAATACGCACAAAGCATTGACACAATCGTTAGAAAGTGGTATACTAAAAACAGTAAGAGAGGTAAGCATGTGGGATTTATTTTTTAGGCCGACCGACTAACGAAAGACGCAAAATAGTGTAGAGGAAAAGATATGAAAAAGATTAGTAAACCTGTAGCTGTGGTAGTTGCTGTTTCTGCTTGTGCAATTATTGGTATTGGTGCCGTGTGTGCAGCAAAGAGCACTCATGAAGTGGCGAGTTCCGAACCGACGATGGTAACTGAAGAAGTGAGCACCCCGGAAGTTGCTACTCCCGAAATCGCAGTTGAAGAAACCAACGCTGTGGAAGCTGATGCTGGCGATGAAAGTGAAAGCCAGGATGTTGATGCTTCCGAAGAGGGTGAAGCGACCGAAAGCGAAGAGATGGCGGCATCCGAAGCGGCAGACGAAGAGCTGGCAGAGAGCGAGTCTGTGGCGGTTTCAGAAGAAGCTGCAGAAGCAGAGCCTGAAACTCAGGCAGAGCAGGAGCCCGACCCGGAACCGGCGGTGGAAGAAGAGGTTGTCGTTGAACCCGAGCCTCAGCAGGAAAGCAGCGCACCTGCTGCACCGGTAAGCGTTGATGTTGCTTCTCAGATGGCATCTCGTCCCGGCATGATGGGGCGGCTGTCTATCCCGGATGTTGGCATCGATGTGGCTGTTTTTAACAGTGACAGCCAGGCAACCGCAGACGCAGTGGATTCCGCGTGCTACTTCGATTGGTTGGGGTATCCGGTGATGGGCGACCACCAGAATCAGGGCTGGTCCGCTCTGCAGTATTGCGTACCTGGCAGCACCCTCGCTTATTTCGATAACGGTTCGAGTGTTACCACCTATATCTGCACGGATAACTTCACCGGAATCAACACGGGCTATGGATTCACTTATGACGACGGTACGCCCATCAGTGGTTCGTCTCTTGTGCTCTATACCTGCCTTGGCTCCGACTGGACCCATGACCGTTTTTGCTATTTCATCCCGGCTTAACCGGATGTTTGGTTTGCGATAGGAGGAAGAAATTATGACGACGGAAAATATTCTCAAGCTGCAGCCCGGTGATAAGGTGATGTGGGTGCATCCGATTCCTGCGTGGCTGACGGTGGCTGATACAGGCTTTGCAAACGCAAGTCAGAAGTGCAAGCATCTCGTTAAAGTTGCTTTTGTGCATCCCGAGGGCCGCTTTGTTAGCGTCAAGATGATTGAACCGCACTCTCCGCAGCTTAATGTTACCGATGCGGTGGGGACCGCTTGGCCGGAGGAAATCTTTCCGGCTTAAATTTGCGGAATGCTGACTAACAAAAGACGCAAAACAGGGAAATAAAAATGGAAGAACAAACCAGAAAAATTCGAAACAGGGTTACAGCTGACCCCTTTAAGGAAGAGGACTTGTACGACTATCAAGAAGCGATGCACAAGGCGGAAATTGGCGGAGTGCTCTCGCGGGCGCAGTGCGCACAGTTTCGATGCTCGAATGGTTTGGACTACATCGTGACGCCGAGTCTCCGTGAAAGTAAGTGGCAAGTAACTACCTTCAGCGGAGATACGGCTTTGTCAGACCATCAGAGCGACAGCATCGAGGATGTCCTTGATGCTCTACCTGATGAGGGCGTAGAAGAAGCTACTTTTGTTCCAGGAAAGGAGGCCAGGACAATGACCTTCGAAAATTCGAAGTATGTCTCCCCGAATGGTACTGCTATCGAGGATGGACTCAACAGCATCGCAGACCCGTGGTCCCTGCGTTATGCACAGGCAACACTGATTGCGGGAGGGTTTGCCCAAATCTATGGCCCTCCTGATGCCTTGCAGATTGTCGTAGACGAGAACCGGCACTTGACCGAGGGACAGCGCAACACTCTGCAAAATGTGATTTGTGACAGTGTCAGAGCGGGAAACGATGTAACCATCAAAACGCTGAGTGGCAAAAGCACCACGCTGCTGGAAGAGGATAACGGCAACATTGCCAAAATTCACGGCTGGCTCGTAAAGCATGGCGACTTTGCGCACGGAAAGTATATTGACGACCGAGAGCAGACCATTGACAGAACGCTTTCCAGAACGAGAGACAGTAACAAATCCCTGAATTGGGAAGAAGAGAGGTAAGAGCTGTGAATGAGTATAGTTTTGAAATCAAGAAGAAATACGGCGGTGAACATCCGTCGTATAGCGGTATTTTAACCTGCAACGGTTCAGAGTACAGCATGATGCTGTCGGCTGACGAGGAAAAAGAATTCAGCGCGACGATTCGGGACACTGCGGAAATGCAGAAGGCGTATTCGCAGCAGGACAGCCTCTATGTCCATATCTATCCGGGTGAAATCGCAGATTCTTATGGCGGCGAATATCGATACGAGACTCGATGCTTCAAGGAAGATGCAGGCTTCATCATGGATGCAGCAAAAGCTGCCGTGCAGGAGTACGAGCGAAACCTTGCTATTGACGAGGCGCTTGGTATCGGAAAACCTGGCCCTGTCCACGCACAGGACGAACCAGAGCGATAATTCACGCCAGCTTCGGCTGGCAGCTCCTCACAGCAGTAGTCGCCACGAGACGAGGAGTGGGCAACGGTCTCAATAGTCAGACCGGCTAATAGCTGCATCTGGAATACGCAATGGTCTGACATACGGAGGAAGACGATTATGGAACGCGATGATAAGAAGACAGTCAGTCGGTTAGTACTCATTTCTGGTTTTATTTGGCTGGTGTTCAGCACATGCTTTGCAATCAAACTCTGCTATGCATTTTATGAATCCAGGATGCTCTTTTTAAGCGCCTGCTTTACTTTGCTCAGCGGACTGCTTCTTTCCAATTCGATAACCTATGTCCTTGAAAGAGCAGCCGAGGAAAATAAAGGCGACAAGCAAGATTCTAAGAAATAAAACAAGCCAGCTTTGGCTGGCAGCTCTTCCAGATTAAACGCACGGCCTCCACGGGGCGAAGAGCGGGCAACGGTCAGATAGACTGGCTGACAGTGCGAAACAAATAACAGGTGAGCGATATGAGCAAGTACAACATTGTCTGCAACGAAACCCGCTATGACAAGGACAGCGATTCGCTGGTTACTACTGGCAAGATGAACTTCAATGGTGAGCCTTCGACATTTGAGTTCGAAGAGAAAGATGGCCGCTATTATCTCAGCGTTCAGTCTAAGGACTTTGAAATTTTCGGTCACAACAAAAATTTCCCGTCTGTGTCCGGTGAAGGTCTTTCTCACCCTTCGGTTCAGCAGTTCCTCAAAAATCCTGACGAAATTCATGATGCAATCGAGGAAGTTGTCGAGGAATTTCAGCAGAACAACCACGATGCCCGCATTGCAATTCTCAACTACGCAGAGCCGGAAATTAAAGGCTATGATATCGACGCTACAGACATCAAGCGCAATCAGGGTGACATCGGAGAGTTCTACGGCAAACTGCGTGTGGAATCTGAGATGCTTCGCTTCACCGCAGACCGCGATGATGGCGAGGTGCATCTGACTCAGATTGCACTGCTCGGTGAGCCGATGGAAAACCCTCGAACCTTTGCTTTCACGGAAAACATGATGGAAAAAGTCATCGCAGAAGTTGACCGTGGCATCGATGAGTTCGAGCGTCAAGAAGCAATCGACAAGGCTCTGGGCGGCTCAGAGCACGATGCCGATGAGCATTCTGCAGACGAACCCGAACTGTAACATTCTCCACCTTACCTTTTATCCCGCTCCTTGTGGGCGGGAGTCCCCTCAAAAGTGCAGCTTCCACGGAGCAGGGGACGGGCAATGCCGGAAAAAGTCCGGTAGCTGATGGCGCTATATATAAAGGTAGGCGGTTAATACGCCAAACTTCAAAATCGACCTCACCAAATGTGAGTACAACAAACGGCCAGACATTCTCGTCACTTCCGGGTCGCTGCTCTGGGAAGACAAGCTCTATTTTGTAGAGCTCGTAGAGCGCAGAAACTCCAAGCCGACAATGTCCATCACAAACAGTGAATCCGACCTCGAATATAGTGAGGGCGGAACAATCTACGGAAACTTAGATGAACACCACAACGAACAAATTCCCCAAATCTATGCAGAGTTGCTGGGTCAAGCGAACGCTTTTCAGCGCGAAAACGGAATTGAATTTCAACGATTTGAAAGGACGGTATCTATCATGAAAGACATTAGAGTCAACTATGAGAGCTGCGAGTACAACGCAGACAACAGCACCCTCACCACGAAAGGCACGCTGGAATACGGCGGGCAGCAGTTCAATGCTGAATTTGTTCAGCATCAGGACGAAACGCCCACGGTACATGTGCAGAATGAGGATGTCGAGTTCACTTGCCATAACGGTGTGACCGCAGAGGCTCACAACTACAATGGTATGGACTATGACGCGGACGCAATCTTCAAGGCCATGAGCGAAAAGGCTGATTCTTACCAGCACACCGCTCGCAACGGTGTTCTTGGACGGATGGCATTTGAGAACAAAGACATCAACGAGTTCGATGTTGAGGGTATTGACATCAAACCGAATCTTGAAGAGCTCGGCGAAGGAGACCTTGTTGGGCATGTCCGTGTTGGCAGTGTAAATTTGGAGTATTTTGCTGACCGAGATGCAACCATCAAAAGCATTGCCCCGGATGGGTTTATGCAAATGCCTTTTGATAATATTCCTGGCTCCGACAACATGAAGACGGCTATCGCAGATGCCATCTATGGTGAAGTCAACCAGTATGCCTTCCAGCACAGTCAGGATATCAACAAACCCATCATCGTTGAAGTCAAATTCGAGAAGTGTGAGTATAACCCCGAAGCTGACATCCTCACCACGAGCGGTAAGATGAACTTTGATGGCAAGCAGTATGATGTTGCTTTCAAAGAAAATGGCGGCATTCCGGCCATTGAGATTACCCGTGGTGATGAACTTGAAATCAGTGGGCAGCGTGGCAGCGGCAGCATTGAAGTCAGCTTTGACGATGCAGCAGAAGGCAAAGCTATTGTTGCAGCACTTGATACCATCTTCAAAGAAGCAGTTGAGAAGGCTGATGCTTACCAGCACACCGAGCCGGATGGACGACTTGCCCATCTGAATTATGAAGCTGCCGAACTCGATTCCGAAGATATCGATGTCTTTGATGTACATAAGAACGAAGGCGATGTCGGCGACCTGATTGGTAAGATGCGGGTTGATGATGAAACCTTGCGTTTTACGGCAGACCGGGATGGTGAAGTCAGGCAGTTGGCATTGTCCGGTGAATTTCTCCAAGACCCTCGTGACCTGGCTATTTCGGACAATCTTGCAAACCTCGTTTACGATGCCGTTGAAGATTCCGTGACCGAGTATGTTCGTAACGAAGAAATTGACAAGGCGTTGGGCATCGACAGCGCCAGCCCCGATAAGGACCGTAATTGCGACGAACTCGAAATCTAAATTTTCCCCGCAGTATTTTCTGCGGGAGCTGCCCAAAGACAACAACCGCTGCGTGGTGGACGGCAGGCAACGGAGCATTTGCTCCGGCTAATAGTTGTTTGATAAAAAGGAGAACGGGCGATGAATTTCCGATTTCTAAGTGCTAGAACCATTGCGGTGGCGGTTGTGCTGGTCACGGCAATTAACTGCGTTAGTATCGTACCTACCGGCTATACGGGTGTGCGCACGACCTTCGGGCAAATTTCCAGTGAGACCATGCCGAATGGTCTGAACCTCAAGCTGCCGTACATTCAGAAAGTTAACCTTATCAATAATAAGCAGCAGGACAAGGATTTTGCCAGCAATCAGGTCTGGGGCGAAACGAAGGACCAAGTCCAGGTTTATGCGCAGAACGCGGTTGTTTCATACCGTTTGAATCCAGAAAAATCCGCATACTTGTATACGAACTTCTCGGACATCGACAACATCATCGGCGAAGTGATGTTCGATTCTGCTTTCAAGCAGGCCGCCTCCACACTCGGCCCGTCTGAGGCTACTAAGCGCGATAAGATTGAGCCCGCTACGCAGGAAAAGCTCCAGCAGTTAGTGGATGAGAAGTACGGTGCGGATACGGTGACTATCTCTTTGGTAGTCATAAATCAAATGGATTTCTCTAACGACTACAATCAGGTAATTGCCGACAAGAACGCCGCACAGCAGAAACAGGAACAACAAGCAATCGAAAATCAGACCAATGTTGCCAAGGCTGCGGCTGACGCTGAGGTTGCCCGCACTACAGCGCAGGGCAAAGCTGATGCCGCAAAGATTGAGGCAGAAGGTAAGGCAGAAGCCAACAAGATTCTGAGCAACTCTGTCACAGAAAATACCCTGAAGCAAGACATGCTTTCCAAGTGGAACGGTGAGCTGCCCAAGGTTGTCAGCGATACTAGCAATGTCTTCTCTTCGGTAGATGCTATCGACTCTGATTTTGAGCAGTAACTATTAAGCAGGCAGTTTGCAATATAACTGCCTCTTTTTGAAATTTTCGATGGGGGTGCTTATCGTGGCTGGCAAAATCCAAGATTTTGGAGAAAAGATTGGCGGTGCAAAGAAAGATTTGTGGTCCAATACAGCTCTGATGCTCAGTAATTTTGATACTCTCACTGATGTGGAACGCAACAAATACTGCGCCAAGGATTATGTCTGGCCTCGTCCTGACTGGGTAAAGCTGCGCAATGAGGGTGCTGACCAAACGGTGTTGTATTGGCAGAATGAAATGCGCAAAGCTTTTCCTCCGAAGCCTCTGATTGCCTCTGCCAAGCGTGAAGACAAAGAGGAAATTCGAAAAGCGCAGGCAGCATATGTCAAGGTGTGCGGCGAATTCCGTGACGCTGTAATGGCGGTTAAGACTGAAAGCGAGATTACTTCATTCTATAAGGATTTTATACTGGGGCAGGGGTATGTTACTGAACAAACGCACGGTTACAGCGGATACGGCGGTTCCCGCACTACGGTTTCGCAGGAGCCTAAGATGGCACATTGCCTGAACAATCGGCTGCTGAAACTTGCAATGCCGGACCGCTATGCAATGCAATACATGAGGCAAACCGCAAAGGACCAGCTTTTTGCCATCCCGAAGGAACGCAAAATCTATGAAAAGGTCAAGCTTAATCTTATTGTTGCAGAGCTGGACGGGAAAACCTGTAAGGCTGAGCCGGATGACCGGTATGGCGGGACAAAGATTGTGCTTGGTTCTCCGACGAGCAAGCTGTATTTCTATGACCATGGAGCCGAAAATAAAAGTCAGGACGATTATGAAATCGGAACTTTCCTTGTCCTGAATAGAATGAATGGCAGTGTAACTCAGAACGGGATACCTACCAGAGAAATTGCAGAAAAGCTCGTGGAGGCTGCAGCGGTCGCAATGCAGGAAAAGGAAAATGAGATTACGAAGGCTCCTGCAAAGGAAAGCAATCGAAATAAGAATTTCGCTCTGGACCAGCTTGACAAGGTGGAGCGCACAGGGCCGAACTACCTGCATGGCGGCCACGCTGCTGCCAAGAATTTTCTCGATGACCTCGGCTTTCGCGGCGGCGAGTTTGGCAACTGGGTGGCATCCGACGCAGAGCGTCAGACCAACCTCGATATGGCGTATCAAAGCTTTCGCGACCTGGCACATGTGCTGCATATTGAACCGCATGATGTCAGTCTTGGCGGACAGCTGGCGATTGCTTTTGGTGCTCGCGGCAGGGGAGGCGCACAAGCTGCCAGTGCTCATTATGAACCAGACCGTACCGTAATCAATCTGACGCGCATGAAGGGCTCGGGGTGTACTGCCCATGAATGGGCACACGCTCTGGACGATTACTTGGGCAAGACCTTGAACTTGCCTACAGGTGTTATGCTGTCGGAGGCGATTGGTCAGCGCCAATACAAAGAACAGTTGGAAAAAGCACCCAAAGCAATGTCTGAAATTGTCGGGCTGATGCGCTTCAAGCAGACCTCTATGACAGAAAACGAAGCGGTGGATGCTAAGAATAAGGCAGTCGAGCTGAACAAGAAATCTCTGGACCGCTGGATTGACTCTGTTAAACCTCGTAATATGACACCGGAACAGACGCAGCAGTGGGACAAGCTCTGCAATGACTTTATTGCAAAGCGTGATGACCTTGTTGGCGGAGAGTATTTTTCTTTCCGTGGCAATAGTTATCGGACTTATGCACCGCTTGAGATTTTGAGCGATTTTCATAAGCAGGTCACGGGACATGTCATCGGCAAGCAGCAGAAATTTGACCTTACGAATTTCCTGCATCAGTACAAAAATACAGTGGACCGCCCACTGTCCGAGTATATGCAGGTGCGAACCGTGGACAGCGACTATCACAAGGGCAGCAGGGCTTTTGATGGTGAATTTGCGAAGAGCGGACAAGGCTATTGGTCCAGTACCTCTGAAGAATTCGCAAGGGCGTTCGATTGCTTTGTAGAAGATAAGTTGAAGGCAGAGGGTATTAAATCCGAGTACCTGACGGCTCATGCTTCGCACTTTGCTTATAAAGCACCGGGCGGTGATGTCATTCGCGCATACCCTGTTGGCAAGGAGCGCGAGGCTCTGAATGAAAAGTTTGAAGAGCTAATTCAGCAGGTGAAAGAGATGGGGCTGTTTCATGAAGAAGTCATCGAACAGCAGATGGTACAGCCTGAAACAAAGAAAGAGCTGACTCGTGATGAAATGATTGACCGTAGCTTGAGCGATGCGTTCTCTTATGCAAACTGTGAGCCGGTCCAGCTGTCGTTCGGGGATTTTGAACGATAAAATCGGGAGGAAAAAGGATGGAGTACTCAAACTTAGAAGAGCTAAAAGCACTCAAGCCGGGAGAGTGTGCTACTTACTATACGGGGCCCTACAATGACATCGTTCAGATTGATAGAATCGACCGTCCCGTGCCGATTCGCGACTATGACTGCAAACGCTCGACCGTCTTTGATTTTGTGAACGGGTATACGGAAGACCCGTCAATTCATTCGATGGATGAATTGTATGGGAGCCTTACGAATAGCGACTTGGTTGCGGCGATGTCTGCGTCGGGGAGAGATATGACCGCAGATATCCGGCTGTTCCTTGCTTCCCGCAATTATACCGAGCACCTAAAAGCAGTCGGGGCTCCGGATTTTGCGATTGAAAGTCAAACTGAAATCACAAAGAAATATCGTGAGCATCTGAAAAACTACGGGGATGCCTGCATTCTGATTCGGAAGGACCAAATTGATAAAGATGATATCACGCAATACGGTTCTATCACCGAATACATGCAGGGGCTTTTGGACCGTATGGAAGCCGGTGAGAAAGGTGAATGCTATGTCGTTCGATACTGTACGAGGGAAGAGTTCGATAAGCAGCTGCAGCAAGGCGTAAAAGAACTCACGCCTACCTGGTCATCAGATGCGTATGTCGGCGTTAAACATGTGGCGGCGTTTCTCAGAGCGTCGAATATGCATCTGCGCCCACTGCATGTTCAGAACGAAACAGTTCCAGCAGAAGAACAGCCGGAAGAAGAACTTCAATTCGATATACCGTGCCGCAATGAGCAGAAGCAAGAATGTAGAGAGGATGGTGAACGATAAATGGCGTTGGTGTGTTCTCTTGGTGATGTGTATGCAAACGAAGATTTGCGCCGTTTGCCTATCGTTGCCTCCAAGTATTGGTTTTATGGAGCTTTTATCCCTTGGAACATCGGTTCCGGCTCTCGTGATGAAGGCATCTACTTTGTGATGAGCGATGAACCAGTTCCACCTGATATCGATATCAAGGCTTTGACAATGAAACTCTCCCAGACCGATTATCTCAACACGAAATACCTGCTTTTTCCTATTGGCAAAGAGTGCCTTGATGAGAGCAATAAAGCGCAGAATTTAGTGAATGAAACCCTGGAATATGCGGAGAATATTGCAACGCTGCGCTCTATCTTTGACGAGTTCGGTGAAGGTGCGAAAATTCCGGAATTCATTGGACCGGAGGAACATCGAGACCTTTTGCGGGTCTATGCACTCGCACAGTTTGACGATTACGGCAAAACGCTGGAATCCCAGACCGCAATTATAGAAACCAGAGCAGCGGCAATGAAGGACCTGCGACGCTATTGCCGAATATGGAAGAATGTCGAGGAAAAGTACAGCAAAAACCGTATTTTGCGCTTTTTCAAGATTCCGAACCGCGATTATCTGCGAGCCTCTTATGAGTTAAATCCTCGACTGCTCTGGTCGGACAATCCTTTAGTACGCGCTGTGCGATGGCTGAGATATCGGAACAGCCAGCAAATCAGTAAAGCCGCACTGATGAATCTTGCTTACGGTCCTGATGGCGTTCAGAGACTTACGCTTTATTCTAAATGGCAGGACCCCGAGACAGGGAAGATGCACAAGGAAGGGACTTACCAGGAATTTGTAAAGCAGATGGCCGAGAAGTACCCGGGTATTCCTTATGCGGTTAAGAAGCTGAAACCGTATAAAGGTATATTTGTAAAAACCAAAGAAGGCTGGGCGAATCCTTTTAATAAGGTGGAGAGCTATGAGCAGCCGATTGAAATCATGTTCTGCAAGCGGCATGTGACTTACATCGCACCGCTTGTAAATCGTATTTCGATGACGGAAGAATACTGTACGGAGAAAGCAGGGCTCTCGCTGCATCCGAAGACTTTGGACGAGATGAAAGCACTCGGCGACGAACTTGTAGTCCGCTATATCGATTGCAGTTCTGCCGTTGGTCACAATGTCGGTATCCTTGCCGAAAACTGCGGTATTCCTTACGCACTGGATGATGGCACGACCTATGCATCGGAAGCAGATGAATCGATGGCGTTTGTGTTTCGCGCACAGGATGCGGACTTTGCAGAGAGTGCGATTGAACGGGTTCTTGAAGATTTCTCGAATACTCCCGGACAATGCAAGTATCCGAATGGATACACGCAATGTCGCAGCCCTGAACCTGAGAAGGAAGTAAATGAAGGATTTGAGTGTTTGAGGGATAAGCAAATTGATGAAGCGCTTCAAATGAAAATTGTGACAGGGAATCCGAAAGAGGAGATGGACCTGTCGTTATAAATTATTAGCAGCCTCGGTGAAAAAATGCCGGGGCTGCTTGGTTTCTCTGGAAGCGAAAAAGAAGCGAAAGAGCTTGTTGTATTATTTCGCTAAAGTTCAGTTTAGCGAAATATGGAGGAGAGCTTTTATGAATAAATAACTAACAAATGTGTCAACCATATTGACAATATATTAAAACAGCGATATACTAGACACAAGATGCGGTGTAAACGCATGGACTATATACTATATATAGTGTATCAACTGGGAGGAATGCGCAATGAGGGGTTCAAAGAAAAGCAAATCGCTTGCTGAGAAACTGGGTGGGTTCTTTACGAACTTGTTCTTGATTTTATCGGTTGTGTTTTGTGCGGCGGTCGCACTTGGAGTTTTGCAGTCCAAAGTGACCGGCACTGCATTTTCCATTTTTGGATATCGACCGGTATATGCACTCAGCGGGTCGATGGAACCGACGATTATGACCAACAGCATCAGTTTAACGAAACAAGTGACTAACCCCGATGATGTTCAGGTTGGTGATATTGTTGCGTTTTCGGTCACGGAAAACTCTGGAAAAGAGATTGAAGTGGTACACCGAATTATTGAAATTACCGATGACGGTTTAGTTATTACACAAGGCGACAACAATAATGCACCGGATAGCTTTTCGCTTACACGCAATGATATTCAGGCCAAGGTTGTCGCCACATGGAATGGTTTTGCCACAATCGTGAAGTTCTTCAACAGTAAATACGGGATTCCGATTCTGATTGCTTTTGCAATCGCTGCTGCGCTTATCTATTACGGCGCGAAATGCTTTTTGAGCAAGGAAGATGCGGATATCGTTGAGGTTGAAGCGCTTGACGACGATGGTGAATATATTGATGCCGAAATTCTTCACGACGACGATAATACAATGAAAGGACGGGATTGATAATGTTCGTGCAGAATAAAAATAAAATCCTGATTGCGCTGGCGATTGTCGTGGCTGCAATCGTGGCTTGTACGGTTGGTGCTTTTGCCTATTTTACCGACTCTGCAAGCCTCCACGCGGGTATCAGGACAACCAAATTGACGGGTGAGATTGTGCAGACCACCGCATTGGGAACGCCTCAGAGTGAGGAAGTCTGGCGTGAATCCCAAAGCACGGTGAAGGATGGTGACAAGGAAGTCTTTACGGCTCTTGATACTGATATCAAGGACGGCAGCGCAACGAAAGCTGACATCAAGACCTTCACGGTCAGTCGCGGCAACGCTCTGGCGGTAAACGATGACGGCAGCATGAACCAGAATCAGATGTTCAAGACCACCTTCAAAAACACCAGCACGGTGGATGAAGTCTTTTACCCTGAAATCTGTTTGACCGGTCAGAACGGTGTGGATTTGAGCCAGTATAAGGATGTTATTGGCATTGCTGAATCCGATTCCAAGGCTGCGCTGAACAGTGATTTTTCCTACCAGAATGTGACTGATGGCACAGCAGAAAATCTTCTGAACGGCAAGATTTGGAATGTGGACTCCATCGCCACAAAGGTGATTGTCAATGGCAACGGTTCTCTTTCCCTGTATCTGCCGGGAATTACACTGAAGCCTGGTGAAAGCATTGAGAAGACCTACACCGTTACAGAGAATATGTCCGGTCATGTTGATTACAGCTGCCCTACGGTTGCTGTGACGGTGAATGCTACGATTCGCTACGCAAGCAAGGGCAATCCGATGTGGTATGGCACTGCCGCCTCCGATAAGTCTGACAGCAGTGTGCAATACACGCTCGGCCCTGATTTTCAGACTCGCGTTCTTTGGAAAGATGCGAAAGGCTCTTATACCGTTCGCGGCGGTGATGAAGCCTTTTCTGTAAAAGATGCCGAATCTGAAATTACAAAGGAAGCTCTTGAGTATTCCGTGGTGAAGTACGAATACACCGGTACCAACCAGGCACCTACCGCTTTCCTGTTTGGCTCCGATGTCAGCTATACGCTGTATCAGCAAAATGATAAAGGCGCATGGAAAAAGGTCACGGATAGCAATGCAACATTGCTCGGCCATTACAAAGCTGTGGTTGATGCCTCTGGCATGAACGGCTTTACTGTGAGCCACACCAGCTTCTGTTTTGATATTGTCAAAATCAAAGACAAAGTAACCTTCGAAAACAAACCGCTTCCGGATGGTTCGGAAGATAAAGATAACAACATGGGCTGGCCCACCATCAACAATGGCGAAAAAATCTATGATGGCAAGGCTATCTCCATTGTCGCAAAAGATTCACATGGGAACATCGTTCCGGAACTCATTTTCACGGACAAGGAAACGGGCAATGTGGTTGAGCTTCCGGCAGAAGTCGGCGATTACATTGTGACGCCTGTTGGCGATGAATTCCACGAATACACAAATACTGGCACTGCCAAGATTAAGCCTGCGCCGCTGACTATCAAGGCAAATGATGTGACTGTCATGGAAGGAACCGCCCCGACTTTTACATCCATTAAAACAGGGTTTGTGAACAATGAAACAGTATCCGTTCTGACTGGCAGTGAAGTATTCATTGTAAGCAACGATAACGCTACGGTAGATGCCGATAGCAATGGCTGCTATCCTGCCGGTACTTACCGCATCATCCCCAGCGGCTATACCGCAAAGAACTATACGATTACTTACGAAGAAGGAACCCTGACGGTCGAGAATCCGTCTGTTAAGGTTGCTCTCAAAATCAAGGGCGATGATAACAGCAAGATTTACGACGGTCTGAACATCACAAACGATATTGTGGATATCACAGTGGATGATGGCAATTCCGTTTTGCCCGATGGTTACGGTCTAGTATGGCGCGATAGCAAGGGCAACAAGGTGGATTCCACGCCGAAAGATGTTGGCAGCTACACGGGTAAGATTGAAAAGATTGATGAGTCTGCAAAGACTTGGAACATCTTGGGCAATGACCCGGTGACTTACAAGATTTATCCGTTCACCATCAAAGTTTCAATTCAGGACAAAATGACGACCAGTCGCGGTTCGTATGTAATTCGAAACTATGGAACGCCGATTGTTCACGATGTAGAGTTTGCAAACCTGTCCGATTTTCCAACGGTAGATAAAGACGCTTTGACTGAAGCCAAAGAGGCTGTGCTGGGCATCAAGGCCGAAACGGATGGCAGCGTGAGCTATGACAAAGACGCTCAGGGCAAGTACTTCTACACGGCAAAAACAGACGACACTGACCAGAACGGTAAGGAAGCACTGACAGAGCCGGTTGAAGCGTATTATCTGGCTGATGACACTTTGGGGAGTATCGAGGGCCGATTCCAGAACGGCGGCAAAACGCTGTATGATGACATCCTGAAAGAAGCTGCTGCAAAGTCAAACGGTTTCAAGGCTGAGAATTATCAGTTTGAGCTGAAATCCAAAGAAAGCGTTTATACGGTCCCGACTTATCTGTTTGACTATAATGCAGAGGACGCCAAAGCTCCCGTGAGCGATACGGAATCTGTACGAAGCAAAATTGAGTTTGAAAAGGTAAAAGGACATTATGCTGATACTGATTTCCAGATTCGCGAAACGGATTTGCCCACACGCGATGGATATATCTGCACCGGCTATGCCGTAAAACATAATGCCTCTGAGCCTGATTATGCAGTTGGTGATACCCTTCCCAACATCACGAAGGATAAAACTCTGTACGCTGTTTGGAAAGAAATTCCGAAGCCTCTGATTCGCGGCAATGGCGGTAGTACAACGCTGATGACTTATTCGGACCTGAAAGATTATTCTAAGAATAAGGCCGTGCAGAAGATGGCGGCGCAGGCCAAGGCTGTCCAGTTTGACGACAGTGTGCCGGATACAGCTGCCTGGACAACGCTCCGCGATAACGACTCCGTAGTCATCTACCTTGATGATAACAAGACGCTGCATATCTGTAACAACCAAAATGTTACGATGAAAGTGCAGAAACCGATTGCTGAACCTTATGCCCTTGCAGGTATGTTTAAGGGTTGTACGAATCTCGTGACTGCAGATATGTCTGGCGTGGACATGACGCAGGCAGTAAGTATGAGCAGCATCTTTGAAAACTGCACGAAACTGACGAGCGTTAAAAGCTTTAGCGGCGATGCCGATAAGATGACAGACATGAGCCGTGCGTTCCGGTACTGTATTGCGCTGAACGATATTTCGGGACTGTCTGATTTGAATACAGCAAATGTCAATAACATGCACGACATCTTTGCTGGCTGCAGTGCTCTGGAGGACTTGACTCCCCTTGCAAATTGGGATGTCAAGCAGGTAAAGGATGCTTATGGTATGTTCGGCGAAAGTAATTTGCCCAACAACTCCTATAAATTTGCCTACTGTACAAGTCTGAAGTCTCTCCACGGCCTTGAAAATTGGCAAATGGATTCTCTTGAATCTTGTAGAGCAATGTTCAAGGGTTGCTCTTCTCTGTCCGATATTTCCGCGATGTCTAACTGGAATGTCAGTAATGTGACCGAAACCTATGAAATGTTCTATGGTTGTTCGGCACTTGAAAAACTGACTGGTCTCGAAAGCTGGCATACCGAAAATCTGACAAATGCCAGAACTATGTTCTACGGCTGCTCTTCCCTGTCCGATGTGTCTGCAATTAAAGATTGGGATATGTCTAAACTCGAAAGTGCAGCTAGTATGTTTAACCAGTGCAGCTCCTTGCAGAGCATTGCAGCTCTGGGCGGTTGGAACACCTCCAGTGTGAAAACCATGGAATCTATGTTTAACGGCTGCTCTTCCCTCTCTGATATCTCTGGTGTTTCTGCCTGGGATACTTCGTCCGCTACTAACATGAGCAATCTTTTTAGTGGATGCACTGCGCTGTCTGACATCAATGCATTGACTGGATGGAACACGGAGAATGTCACTAAAATGACGAACATGTTCAATGATTGCTCTTCCCTCTCCGATGCGAACGCGCTTCACGACTGGCAGACAGGGTCCGTCACAGACATGAGCTCTATGTTTGAAGATGCAGAGGTAAACAGCACCACGGCTTTTGAAAACTGGGATGTTGGAAAAGTTACTACGACAGCAGGCATGTTCCGCAACTGTGCGAATCTCGCAGACCTGACCGGCTTGAAAAACTGGAACACCAGTGCTATTAAAGAGATGTACCGCATGTTCTACGGCTGCAAAGCCCTCACAACTCTTGATGGGTTGGAAAACTGGGATACGAGTGCTGTAACAAAGCTCGGTAATAATAGCTATTCTGATTCGGGCATGTTTGAGTATTGCTCCGGCCTGACAAGCGTTGAGGCTCTTGCAAATTGGAATACCGGAGCTGTCACAGACATGAGTGATATTTTCAAGGGCTGCTCTGCACTGACAGATGCAACGCCGTTGAATGGATGGAATGTCGCATCCTGCAAATGGAAAGAATACGCCTTTGATAAGACGGGCATCCCTTCCGATAAGCTTCCTACTTGGTACAACTGATATCAAGAAAATTAACTGATTTTGGCACCTGTTCACCCGGTTTGGGTGGGCAGGTGCCTTTTTTGTTTGCGTGCAGATAGATAGCAATTTTGCATCCGAGATAACAAATGTTGCAAAACTGTGCGAAAATTATTGACACGGCAATAGCTTTGTGTTATTATTTAGTCAACAAAAAATTTACCATATATTTGTATATCGGAGTTGAAGAAAATGGCTGATAGCGCGATGAAAATGAGGCTGCTTCATAATGAGGCAACAAACCAGTATTGTCTGCTCTATGCGGACGGAACGATGACGAAGTTCTCCACAGATAACAACGACGCTGCCACATGCTATGCAATGACGGACTTGTTTACGCGTTACAATAAGCCTGGTCTGACTGCCTATGGCGAGAATGCGGAACGCTGGCAAAGCGAAGACAATTCGAACCGAATTGATTTGTGGGAGTGGCCTTCGGAAGAAGGGACGGGTAAGCCGATTGAGGCGGTAAAAGTTGTGTCCTGCAACGAACTCGACCCGGAAGCGGATTATATGTTGGTCATCGAGCAGCCCGGTATTATGAAAGAATGGCTCAAGACTTCTTTTGTAAGTTATGGGAATCCGGATGATACCACGGTTCGGTATCTGACCTTGAGTGAGTACACGGATGAAATCAACGAAGTCCGCAGAGCTCAGGGACTGAAAGAAATTGCTGAAACCGCAGTCCGGACGAAGGTTGCCCGCCACCAAATCCCGGCTGTAAAGCAAGGCGCGAAATGGACGATAGCGTCCGGCACGCCTTGGCCCGCAGACCGGCGCTCGAAGAGCTCGAAGTGATAGAAACAATATATTTGTGTGGGGAAAACAATGAAACTTCGATTGGTACGAACGACTTTTGTGCAGAAAGCTCCTCGGTACGCGGTACTGTTTGCAGATGGCACAATGATATATGGCTTAAATTTCAGCCGTCCCAAGATAATGTCGGGCGAGCCGGATGAAACTGCAAAAGCTAAGGAATGGCGAGATGTCAGCTGCCATATCCTCTATGATATCTTTACTCACTATAACGATTATTCGCGTTTGAGCGCAGATAATTACGGGATTGAGGATGACAGTCTCGTTGGGCGCTGGGATGGAGCAGAAACCTGCGGTAATATGTCGCTGTGGGGCTCTAATAACTATGCAACGGAGCTTATCATAAGCGATGCAGGACGGCTTTGCGTATATAATCCGTTGCTCACTGCCTTTGCCCGTATTGGAAACTATGATGATTTCTCTTTCCCAGAGCATAATGTAGTCAAGAATAATGCCAATTCTTTGATGCTGCGATTGGTTAAGACGAAAAGTACGCTGCGCGAGGGGCTCTATCTCCTTTGGTGGAATGGAGTTCGCGAACAGGTCTGTATTGATGAATCGAACGCAAAAGATGCAAAGAGAATCATTGATATCCTGTCTAACTATGTCGATGTAGACCAGCGGTTGATGCCGAATGCAGATACTGTTGACGATAGTGAGCGCTGGGATAAAGACTATTGTGAGGCAAGTACTGTTGATGAATGGTGCGCAAACTATGCCACGGTATTTGCAGTGACATTCGGAAATATTCTTTGCGTTAAAGACCCGACCGTTCTGCAGACCTTGCAGCTGGTAACAAGCCGAAAAGCAAAAATCAGCTTTACCGGCGCTAAAACTGTTACCCCGCTGCAGTATTGTTATCTTGCGCTGCAAGCAGGCTTGTTTGACGACCGTCTCGATGATGCAGGTATCATTATGGACCGCGAGCTGCATCGTCCGGTAAATCCTGCACATAACGAAGCGTTTGAGAAAAAGTTTAAGAACTACCGTATCCGCGTTCTGAAAATACTCAAAGCGTCGTATGACCATGAGTATGGCGACAGGGAGGGCTTCCCGTTTGCCTGCGATAACAGCCTTTTCACGAAAGATAATAGTGGCGCTATCGAGTGGTATCTGCCCGTCTATTATCCCGGAGACCCGGAATACGAAAAGGAATTCGGAGCATTTGGGGTAAAAGATGAAGAAATAGGGCGTCCGTGCCTGCCTCGATATCCGGAACCCATCAAATCTCCGGGAGAGTATAAGCCTATTCGAATCACCGAGGCTATGCAGCGCCGCTTTGAGGAATATCTGGAAGAAAACAATAAAGTGAAGGCAAATTCCCCGAGAGAAGATAAAACGGCAATGCCTGTGTATTCAAGTATCAAGTACATCATCAGCCGTAACAAGCTGCTGAGCGATGCCGTCAAGGAAGCGCAGAATAAAGGATGGACTTCTTCTCAGGAATTAGCGGATGCACTCTTTGACCGGTATGCAGGTACTCGGAGAAAAGAACATCCTACGCAGAGAAATAAACTCGAATTTCGCCACGCCGTCGAAGCACGCCTGGATACAGTACAGAATAAAAAGTGCTTGTTCTATGCGGCAGCGCTTGAATGTCAGAGCTTGGAAAAAGTGTCCTCAAAAGTTCAGTACAGCGAAGGGTATGTGCATAAACTTCTCTCCTCTCTCAAAGAAGGTAAGAAGAAAATGCTTGGCGATGAAGTCGGGCCTAATGTGTACTACAACTTCACAGACGGTGTGCGGCATGACCTAGAGAAGTACGATGCCGTCAAAGCTGGCTGCAAGAGCGGCAAGACAGATGAGCAAATATCGGAATCAACGGGGTTGCCTCTGGAAGAAGTAACGCAGATACACGAGAAACTGGTATTGTAAACTACGCGATGCATCACTCCTGCGGGTGGTGCTTCTTTAACAAAAGTGATGACTAATAAATGTGTCAACGCTATTGACAACAGTATAAAAAGGGTATTATAATTAGATGTAGACGATGGCTTTCCTGTGAGAGGAGATGGTGTTGTGAAAGTCGAAATTAAGTCGGGGATTGAGGATGTGGTCAATGCATCTAATGAGGGCAAAGACCTGAACCTGTATTATAGTATTTCTCAGAAGGCGGTTCTTCTCAGGAAGGACGATGCGCCGGTTGTCGATGCGCAGTGGATTGCGACGGTGCGCAAGCCTATCACAGCAGAAGAAATTCAGCAGCTTGTGAATCTGGTTCTTACTGCTATTGCGATTGGCAGAGCATTGAATGTTCCTGCTGATACATCCAAGTATACGGGCGTGGCAATTTATGGTATGTATGAGGAGATGGGGTTCACGGTTGACAACTACGAGGATTTTCTCATGAGCTGTTACCTGTGGAAGACCTACACAAATCGGCATCTGCAAAAGGGTGAGGAGCAAGAAGCCACTTTTTACCTTTCTGATGATGGAAACAGTCGTGTGGCTGATTATGCCGAGCGTCCCGAACGGTGGTGTGATAGATTCATGGTTAGAACTCGAAAGGTTTTCCTTGCTGTCAACCTGCCGGTAAAATTTGCCGCTGAGTCTGAGTATACGATTGCTGCTGCCGTTCTGCTCTATTACAAGAGCTATAAGAAAGCACTGGATTATCAGCGCCAGTTCTATGCTGAACAGTGAGGTGACTGCAATGAAAAGCAAGGCTCATATCAAAGAAATTCTTCTCTATCTGCTTGCATGGCTGGTCATTCCCCTATTGCTTGTGGCTTTGGCTGAATTCGGATGCAGCTACTTTGGAGCTGAGTCTGAGATGACATCAAAAGTTCTGCTCCTGATTCGCTGCGGCATTTATCTACATTTGTTCCTGCATCCAATTCCAAAAGAGTATGATAAGCAGGGACGATATGGCACTATCGGCATCAGAGATTTAATGCCTGGCCTTCCGAGCAGAAAGCATAAAGGCGAAGAAGAAACCGACGAAACAGAGGACAACGAAGAAACTTCCTGTGACACGGAAGTGTAATTTTTGGTCCTATGAACTAACAATTAACGCAACATAATATAAATATTGCTTTTTTATAAAAAAGCACTTGCGGGGATGTGCGAACGGCATAGACTTATATATAGAGAGACGAACAACCGACGAATTGTTCATGATGATTGCTTCAAAGTAAGCGGAGGAAGAGCTTATGGAGACCAAAAATGTAACGCTGCGTGGCGTTTATATGAAAGAACTCCATGCAAAGGACAGCTGGCGTCTGTTTTTAGCCTTGCTCGATAATGGAGAGAAAGGGCAAAAGGAAGTCAAATGCAGCGGCGTGTTTATGCCGATGTACGAAGGCCAGCCTTTCACTTTCGTTGGACAATTTGAAACATATAAGGGTGAACGGGTGTTCCGGGTTGAATCCTATACAGCTGAATTGCCAAAAGGAGTCTCGGAAACGCAGAGCTTTATTCGCTCTATCAGGGGTATCGGCGTTAAGCGAGCTAAAACAATCAGCGACTATTGTGATGGCGACCTCTCTAAGCTGAATGGCAATGACCTCGATGCATTGTGCGCCCGGTGCCCGGGCCTCAAGAAAGAGAACATGGAGCGTTTGTTGCAGCGGCTTTCGCAAATCAAAATGATTGGCGAGCTGCAGAAGACTTTTGGCTCCGTTTTGACAGTTGAAGCATTGGGACGCATCGTCACAAAGTTCGGCAACCGTTCTGAACATACACTGCTCTATCATCCGTACTGGATTGATACCATCGTAGGTTTTGGCGTGGCGGATGAAGTCGGAGCAATCGATGGATTCGTGGCAAACAATCCGGAACGCCTGTCCTCCTGTGTGCGCATCACGCTCAATTCTCTGTGCCGTAGAAACTGCTCTGTGATGGCAAAAACGGCAGAACTCATTGCTGAGGTTATCAAGCGCCTGGAAGAGTCAAAGCTGGGCGGTGCTTCGGAAACGGATATTCGTGCAGCGATGAATATGATGAAGGACAAAGGCATCATCGTCAGGTGCGGGGACTATGTGTACCCGAAGAAAAACCATGACAACGAAATCGCCGTTGCCAAGTTCGTGGTGAACCAGAGCAAACAAATGCCCATGGACCGTCAGCAGAAATACAGCAAGGCATTTTCGCAGTGGTGCATTGAACACCGGAATATGCGGCTTTCTGCAATGCAGACCAAGGCTGTCTGGGAAGCGGGTAAGAATCGGGTGAGTGTCATTACTGGTGGGCCCGGTACAGGAAAAACTACTTGCCTGCAAGCCATCATCGAAAGCTATTCAGCAGCATTTGAGGATGAACCGATTATGCTTCTGGCTCCTACGGGACTTGCCGCTAAGCGGATGGCCGATAAGAGCGGATACCCTGCAAAGACGATTCACAGTGCGTTTCGACTCATTCCGTTAGACGAGACGGAAAGTGGCGATGCCGACTGTGATTACAATGATATGCTTGTTCAGAGCGTTGAATCTGGCCTTGTCATCATCGACGAGTTCAGTATGGTGGCGCTGGACCTTGCAGCGTTCATCGTGCAGCACATCAATTTTGCTTCCAATGTTCAGCTCGTATTTGTCGGGGATGCAGACCAGCTCCCGCCCGTTGCGGCAGGTAATGTGCTTGAAACTCTCATCTCGACGAATACAGTGCCGGTGACGCGCCTGAACCGCAACTATCGGCAGGAGCGCAATTCCGGTATTCCCGCTCTAGCTGCTGCCATCAATGGTGGTGATAAGGCCGCAATCAAGATGGAGGGCGGCTGCAAGTTTATCCGGACTGACAAGAAGGAAATCTGTGAGAAGCTGAAAAGCGAGTATGTTGATGCAGTGGCAAAGTATGGCGTTGAGAATGTTCTCGTTCTGATGCCGATGCGCAAGGCTACGGATAAGACCGGCGATATCTGTACCGATAAGATGAATGCTATTTTGCGTGATGCTATCAATCCGGCTGGCCGCAGAAAACCCGAACTGAAAGTTGGAGACAAGGTTTACCGTATAGGCGACCGTGTCATCAACTTGAAGAATAGTGAGTTTGTTGTCAACGGTGATATCGGAACCGTAATGGAAATCTCGCGCAATGACGGAACCATGACGGTTAAGATGGATTGCGGCACGGTTGTTGAGTACGATACGACCAAAGCCGCAAAGATGCTCGACTTTGCATATGCGGTTACGGTACATAAAGCGCAGGGCGGTGAGTTTGACTGTATTCTGATGCCTTTTGCACCCGGTCAGGAATTCATGCTGACTCGAAAGCTGGTATATACAGCCATCACCCGCGCTCGCAAAGAGTTTGTTGGAATTGGCGGCTGGACTCAATTTGTGGGTTCTGCTGGCCGTATCCAGGCGACAACCGAACGCAAAGATTTTCTCGGTGTCCGTATTCTGAAAATGATTAGTGATAAAACCGGCTCTTCACCAAAAGCGGCGTAAGCTGTATATAGTCAGGAGGAAGTTTAGACTATGATGACTGGTGAAACTGATAGGTTCGAAGCTCTGGCTCTTACCGACGAACAAAAGCAAGAGCAGCTTACGACTATCCTTGACTTTCTGAAACTCGTTCATCCGTCTTTGGAGAGCGGTGACAACAGCGCGTTTGTGGAGTTGCGCGGTATTGCTCGTGACTATGATGCCGTTCCCTACCCTATCCGCAGCAAGTCCTATAACACCAGCGGCCTGTGTGATAAGGACATTGATGTTCTGAAAACATGGCTTTCGAAGCGTGTTGGTATGCCGATGTGCCTGTACTATTCGGTGTATGCCTACGACCGCTGGATGAAAACCTTTACCAAGACCGGTAAGGAAGCACAGGACGGAAAGATTACCGAGACTGCTGCGTTGTACTGTGAGGAACTGCCTCTCGACTTTGACCATATCGGCAAGGAAGAGATGGAACAGTACGATGAGATGTTTGCTTCCGTTGGTATTGAACCGCTCTGGATTAGCTCCGGCCATGGGTATCAGTGTCATATCCTGCTGACAGACAAAATCTCTGACCAGAGCGTGATGCAGTATCTTGTACATCTGGTGATTGCAAAGGGCTTTGCCCATGTGGACCCTGTTTGCGTGGATAAAGCTCGTGTAATGCGGCTGCCGGGGACCTTCAACTGCAAGTGCTTTGAGAAGAACACGAAGTATCCGGAAGAGCGGCAGAACCCGCCGCGTACCACCATCGTGAAGCTCCGTACCAAGCGTATGAGCCTCGATGACCTCGAAAACGCAATCAATTCTCTGCCTACAGTTGACTGGGACGAGCAAGTCAAGGCTCTCGATATCTACGAGAAAGCAGAGCAGAAGCGTTTGGAAGAGCAGGCTCCTGCAGAGGAAAAAGAGCATCTCAAACCTCTTTACTCTCCTGTGTTGGAAGCTGCTATTAGCGGCGAAGAATTCCCTTTGGCGGTAAAGCGGGCACTTACCTACACGCCGCAAGGATACCGTGTTCAAACGCTTGCGTTTCTTATGTATTTTCTCAGTCGTTATCTGAAATTCTCCGCAGAGGCTATCCGCGATGACTTGAAGATTTGGGCGGCAGAAGCTTGTGTCCCGGCTCTCGAAGACTTCAATCAAGAGTTTTCTTCGAACTGGCCCGGCACGGGGAAATATGACCTGAAAAAGCTGAGCAAGCAGCATGGCTTCTTTGATTTGAAATCTTATGTTCAAGTCAAGGACCATTCCGAGCTGTGCATTCCGAATAAGTTGCTTGGAGAAATCGGTGATGTCGGTATGCAGTCAATCACTGTGTATCTTGGCTTGCTGATGGCAGAGCATGATGGATTGCAAGGAACGATTGAAAATGTGAGAGCCTACACAGGAACATGCATCAAAGCCACACGAAAGGCCCTGAAAGCGCTTGTTTCAAAAGGCTATGTCCGTTTTACAGCTGGCTTTAAGCGCGGAGGAACCCCTGATATGTACAGTGTCTCGAAGATTCACGCTCCTGGCGATGGTTTTCTTGCAGTGAACTATCTGGCGGCAAAGCAGTATATTACGCTGCCTTCTGCTGAACTTTGCCTTTTCCTTTTACTTCGTCAAAATTGCTTGTATAAAACGGATGCCATCATCAATCAGACGGCGCTGGCATCTAAATTGGGATGCTCGCGAAATTATGTTTGCATGCTCGTGAAATCTCTTGAAGAACACAAATATATTAGCGTAGAACACAAATACCTCGATACGGTAATGTATCGCTGCGCTGTAAATATAGAAGTATAACAAATTAAAAAGGAAACCATGAAATATGAAAAAGACTATTATTAACATCAGCGATGTCAAATACTTTGCAGATGAGCATAAACTGCACATCTTTGGTGAACTCAAGGTAGATAATGTGGAGCTTGACTTCGGGCTGGCTCAAAGCGTTCTTGGCAGCGAGCTCCGCGCTGAGTATGAAGATGTGTGTTTGTGCTACGAACCGGGCAATCTTCCTGAGTTCTACTACGATGAGAACGGCAAAAATGCCGCCAATATCGATGAGAAAGTGGAAAAACGCGGTGAGAAATTTATCCGTGGGATTTATCTCGATGTGGTTGATGCAGCAGATGAGGCGATTCACAATAACACGCAGTTCCTGACGGAGCGCTTTGCCTATGTGGAAGCGGGCTTTGGTGGCGTGCTGCCGCTTGAATTTGAGGATGACAAGCAAAACGATGATGGCAGCTATGAAGGTGAAGCAGCTGTGCGTGGCTGTGGTGTCATCAAGTATGTCATCCGCGATGGTGACATCGACGAGCTTTTCTTCCCGTACACGGAAGACAAAGAAGACCTGCGCGATTATGAGACCGAAACGAACACGGTCGAGTCTATCTGCGACGCTATCATGCAGCATGTCGAAAGCGCGAAAAGCACCAAATAACAATCTCTAAAAATTAACTTAGCGTCCGCTCTGTCCTGTAATGGCAGGGCGGGCTTTTTTATGGTATAATGACAGCAAATTAGTCTGCAAGTCGCTTATGAAACGGCGTGACAAAGCCTAAAGATGATTGTGAGAATAGCATGGAACAAAAACTCGAAGCCTTATACTCGGACAATTTTGAGCTGAATATCCGATTGAAGTATGCCGACATCTGGGACAAAAAGTACCGTGATAAAGGTCAAGCTATCTGGGTGTTTCAACGCCGGACTCTTTCCAGTGCTTGCGTGATTGCAGCTCAGTTGCGCGAAATAGACTTCGATAAAGCATCAACTTTCATGTTTCACCTTGCAAAGAATGCGGGGGATTGCAAGTCTATTATCGAAGCATTCAACTCTCAATTAGAGCTTGCTATGGTCAACCCTGATAAATTTATCAGGGGCTTCCATAAATTCTTTCAGGGCCTTACAAAGCAGCTTAAAAAGGAAAAGAAGGTTGCGCTGTATTTCAAGGCTCTTGCCTATATACAGGAATGCTCTCACAACGGTCTGCTGATTGACGGGCAGGTGGAGCATAACCTTCCGGTGGAACATACCACCATCGACGCTCTGATGCAGGGCACTGAGTATTTCAAAAAGCAGGACTATGATGTCATGAATGTTGTTGTCGGCATCAGCTCGGAGAAAGAGCCTATCATTATTCGAGCCCCCTATCCTCTCGCCGATGTTCCTGCTTATTACCTCGAAGCACTTATTGCGGGAAAAGCGTATGACAAAAATGACCGCAAAATTCCCAAGGAACAGTGCTTCGGCATGATGTCGGTGTATTATGAGAGGTTTGGCTACAAGGGTATCGACAGCGAGGAAAAGGCGGCGCTGCTCAGCTCTGCTACGCAGATATTTAACAACACGGTTCTTTCAATGGCGACCATCACCAATGAGTACACAGTTGATATGCTGCCGGACAAACCACTGACACGATTCACGCCAAGGATGAAATCTTGGTGGCCTAAACTCAACTCCTTTAAGCACAATACCGACTTCTATAAGGATGCGCTGCATCATCGCCGCAGAACACTGCCAGCCAACGGTGCTATTATCCAGTTCGATGCCTGCCAATTTATCCGAGAAATCCGGCTGAAAGAGACCTGCCGGGATAACGAAATCGTCTGTATTTATAAAATCGTGACGGCGGAGGGAGACCTTTCCGGATACTACAACACAAACACCGGCTGGTTTTATTCTGTACTTGATGGCGGCAATATTGATGGCTGTGATGCCGGGGAAATCGATACCATTGTTATGAATCTGGTGCTGTGGCTGTACACTTCGCTTGTCTGCGATTTGCCGGATATTTTGCCGACCGACGCTTCGTTTCAGAGCTTCTTTGAAACCCATCAAAACGCTCCTACCGACCTCAGATTCATGACGCTCGGCGGCAAGCCTCGCAACTACCTCAAAAAGGATGATGACGATATTTCTCAGCTGCGGGTATATGATAAATCCAAATACGATGCTTCGTCCAAAAATATCAATGGCTTTGTGCGTCGCCTTCCTGCCGGGCAAAAGGCCAGCGAGAGGTCGTTGCAGATTGCCAAGAGCTACGGCTTTGAATTGCGCGATGACGAAACATATGTCATGCCGTTTGTCCGCAGGCAATGGCTGAAAAAGAAAACTGAAGAATAAAGAAAAGCGCCCACCGAAAATGGTAGGCGCTTTTGCTTTTTTCGTTTCAGACGAGCAGAAAGTTTTCCCGCTTCAGAAAAGTTTTGCTGCGTTTCCAGAAGCTTTTTAGTTTCAGAAAACTATGCAGCTATCATTGGGGATTCACTATCGGCGTTACCGTTTTCGTCTGCGGGTCGATGGAATAGGTGGCATCAATATATACCGTATTGCTCCCCGTATCTTTTCTCACAAAAACCGGCAGCATGATTTCTGTGATGGATGCCGGGTCGTTGCCATTCTCTGCATAGGTTTCGGCATATTCCTGCCAACGAATATCGACATAGGCATTAGAATGTGGTTCCAGCAATGTCGTTCCTCCCGGGGTACACTCAAAGCCATTGATGGAGCCTTTATCCAGAATAATGTCGATACGGTCATCTGTCTTATTCTGATAGTAGGCTTTTGCCGTGTAGCCCATGAAGCTATCGGAATAGAATCCGCAAATAACCATGGTGCAGGCGTCATTGTCGAACAGCACAATATCCGTGGGCTGAATCTCGTGTTTTGGCTTTGTTGCGTTTTCCTCACCTTTCGGATAAATCACAAAATCATCATCGACAGGGTCGTCACGGTTGGATACATCCCATTCGGCTTCATCGTATACATCGATATGAAGTTTGACGGTGTCGATGTCTTGTGGCTTCACTCCGTAGATTTCCAGACCTTCGCTGTCCCACGAAACAACCTCGGTGGTTTCTTCTCCGGGTTCGATTTCCGGGAACCAGCTCGTATCTGCCGGGATTCCGTTCAAAGATGAACTGCTTGTGATAGCGCATAGAGTCTTGTCGTCCGTTTTGTTCTGGAAGTTAATCTTCCAGTAGTAGCCATAGTCATCATCATAGCCAACGCTCTGCAAGATGATGGTGCAGGTATCGCTATCGGCAATCGTCTGCGGCTGGAAGTTCTCGTCAAACTGGATGTCGGGTTCAGCCGTTGCATTATCGGCAGCACTACTTGCAGTACTCGTTGAAGAGCCGCTGGTGCTTTCCTCGGAGGATGCAGCATCAGATGTAGCTGCACTGCTGGCAGCAGTACTGGTAGTGTTAGAGCTGCTACAGGCGGCCAGGGAAAGGACAAGCAAAGCAGAAAGTGCTAATGATACAACCTTTTTCATGATTTTCTCCTTTTTTCTTTGTATAAGGCTATTATACATCAAAAGCGCTTCGGCGTTTTCCTTTTCCACCATATTTCCAGAATGAAACTTTATTTGCAAAATTGCAAATGAAGTCTGGGAAAGCCAACAATTTTAATCGCAGGAGGGCGTCAAATTATTCCGATGTTGTCACGGAATTTGTCTGAGGGTTGATAGTGAAAGTCTCATCGACCAGCTTATCTGCTGCCCAGTCATCGCTCGGATACACAGTAATCGGCAATTCGATTTCTTCGATACCAGATTCGTCGATGCCGTTTTCCTCAAGTGTACTGTCCGACCACGAAATATCGCTGTTACTAGTCTTCCCTGCCGCCACAGTTGTCGCCCAGAACGGGTCAGCCATATAACCGTTTATGGATGCGTCATTACAGGAAAACATTAAGTCTTTGTCCGTCTTGTTGACAAGATATACCTTGACAGTGTATCCGAAAATGCCATCAGGCTCAAATCCTGTCACGGTCATGCTGCAGGAATCATTGTCGAATAGAACGATATCAGTGCTCTGTGCTTCACGCTCAACCGTCGAGGCATTTTCCTCACCTTTCGGGTAAATGGTGAACTCTTCATCGACAAACTTATCTGCTGCCCAATCGTCATTGTCATAAACATCCAGAGTGAAAGAGACCTGTGTGATATCATCGGCCTTAATGTTGTTTTCTTCCAGGCTGGTGCTCAACCAGGAAATTGTTTCATTGGACTTCTTTCCAGGAGCTACAGTTGTGGCCCAAAGCGGGTCAACCATCACGCCGTTCACCGAAGTATTGTTCATGCTAAACATCAGAGTTTTGTCAGCCGTTTTGTTTTCCAAGTATACCTTCCAGCTGTAGCCCCACATTCCGTCTTCATCAATGCCTTTGATGGTAACTGTGCAATACTCGTTATCCACAATGGTTTGTTCCTGGAATTCGGATTTGGCTTCAGGCGTCTCTTCTGGCTCGGATTCAGGTGTCTCTGTTTGGACTGCCTCGGTTGAAGGTTCGCTATTTGCCGTACTGGAAGCGGCAGTAGAGGTATTCGAGCCACCGCAGGCAGCCAGTGAGAGTGCAAAGGCTACAGAAAGCGCGAGAGATATAATCTTCTTCATGGTATTCTCTCCTTTTTTCAACTTCTAAGCAGATAAATTATCTGCTTTATAGTTTCATTATACTACTTTGAAAATACCTTAATTTGGACTTTAACAGGAATGCAATCTGTTTTGGATAGATGCACAAACTGAATAAAATTGTTTTGTGCAAATTTTACTGATGCACTGATGCGATTGGCTTACTAATTCATAATAGCTTTCCAGTCCTTAAAGCGGATGCCATTGCAACCGGGAGCAAAGCATTCATGGATAAGCGTACTTGATTTTGCCGATATTAACTTTAGACTGAGTATCTATACCAAACCCTCGCACAAACTCCAAGTCGCTCTTCCACTTAGATATGCTGTCTTCCATATTATCCTTACCGCTGTTCATTGTGATGAACATATCGAGGTATTTAATGATTTCGGGCTTTGAAACATAATTGTCCTCGATAAGAATTCGCAACAAATTCTGTCGCTCTTCGTCAGAATAATCGTCATCTTTGCCAACATTATAGCCATACAATCTAAGGATAGAATACTCTGCCATCGGGATATGAGCGAAGCCACTAGAGGTTCTGTCAACTTTCAGCTTGCACACGATACCGTAGAGGTCTCGATAATGGAAGAACTCGTGCTCGGAAATGAAATACTTGTGACAGTCTTTGCAGTAATTTATGTTGATAGACGCTTTGCTGCCTCGACGAGCTAAAACATCGGCTGTGACGGGTTCGATGCTATGATGCTCACGAAAGCATTTTGTCTCGCCTTTGTATATTAGAAGAGTGTCACTAATATAACTGAATTCGCCGTCTTCCAGCTTTTCAAGTCGGTCAACTAAATCATCGACATCCCCCTTTGCGATACAAAAATTGTAAAACAAGTCGTTTAGTTGTTTGCGACCGTCAGGAGAATAGTAATCCTCAAATTGTAGAAATGTGTTTTTTGTCTCTTCTAATTTCTTCAACGCTACTGTATACATGGATTGAAGTTCTTCATAAGAACGGGAGTACCATTCAGGGGTTGCTTTGTATTTTATTTTATATTCGACATTGGGATTCACAAGCTGCTCTCCGATTGTCGTTTCTACACACGACATATACTCTTCGAAAGGCATAAAAATGGGAATAGAATCAATAAAATCACAATTTCTTTGAAACGGCCAGTTAGTGTGGTTTATCGGCGATGTTATCCACAAACTTGTAATTCCTTCCGTGCTAATATTTACCCCGGTATATTCATTGACAAGCCGACAAAAGATATAAAGCCGCATTTGAAATAAGTTACGCTCTTGGTTTTCGATAGAGTACCATTTAATTTCTGCAATTTCTTTGCTATTTGAACTCCAGCCTGTATGAGGGCATGTCAACTGCGAAAAATACAGTTCCGAACACTCTGTATAATACCGCAAGAACATTTCTTCATCCCAACCGGCCTCAAGAAACTTTTTTCTCGGAATGGGAACGGTGTTTTTGCTTTGGTATTTTTCAATATATAGACGCTGTACTTTTTCAAACATATCGTTATCGCTCATAAGCCACCTTCTCAAATACTGCTGCTTGCGGATAGCAGGCCACATTTCATTCCTCATACCAGCTCTCGCGTTGTGAAATGGGTACGAACTATCTTATCTAAGGACTCCTTGATTTTTTCAAATGGCTGGTATAGGTCAAGCGTTTGGACGGTTATCTGATTACCGTGCATCTGAAATACACTGTTTGGCTGGATAGAATCTGTCGTTTTCGCATATAAAATCATGCCAGATACTTTATGCGGTCTGCCAAGTCTTTCCAGCTCGAATTCTTTGTTTTTTACATAAGTGAATATCTGGTAAATGTTTCCGGAATGAATCGAGTGCTTTTCGTATCGAATCTGCATGTTATGTACATAATACTTTGCATCTATTATCAGAACCGCATTTCCCTGCTGCAGTGTGATGTCACTCTGCATGATTGGGAGTGCAGTCTGCGCACCGTCATCCAACGCCCACGGTATCTGTGCTGCGGTTGCCGTCAATTCGGGATGCTCTTGCCGGTAGTATTCGAGCAGGAACTTTTCGTACAGATGATACATTTCCTGGGAATCAGTGAACGCTGCAAGCTTTCGGGCTCCGCTTTCTTGCGTCTGAAGCATTCCTTCCAGAACAAATCTGCAAATTCCCATTAACAGTTGGTATGTCTGGTTGTTCCTGTGATAGGTTAAAGCTGACCAGCGGATGTCCTTCGGCTCGACCGTGTCAACCGAGGAAAAGAGCAGAAGCTCTTTTTTGAGTGCCGCCCGATATGTATCGCTCACCTTGTTATCGGCTATTAGCAGCAATGCCGTAGTTTTCAGGACACGGTTCAGAAGATTATTTTCAGAAAGTTCATCATATTGACAGCGAAGACACTGCCGATGCAGTATCTTGTTTTGCACCGTACCCGCAATATTTAGTTTCCCTCTCAAAACAGGAAGGTCATCTTCCCTGCTTACATATTCACGATACAAGCCTTGCTTCAACTGCTGACCGATGCCATTGGACAAAATGGCTGCGAAGAGGTTCTCGGCGTTATCAAATGATTCTGCTCCTACCTTTTGAAAGTTATCCTGCCGAAGAGCTTTGAATGCATAGGACAGCATATAATAGATGTTCTTGACGAGAATATAGTCCTTATCCGTTGCTGGCATTCTTAATTACTCCTTGCAGCCTGGATTCCCACTCTTCATATTCCTTGCTGTCATCAAACCAGTATTCCCGCAGCATGGGCAGAATGTCATAGTCTACGATTTCATGTAGAAGCTCGTCCGTACAGGGCTCGTCAAACACAAAATAGCTATGCCCGATGCAGAATCCCTTTCCGAGAGATGTGTCTTTTGTGATGGCATTGTTCAGACCGTCGGCCCCGCTAATTGCCTCAACCAGGGCGTCAAATGTCTTGTTGTTCTTTGATTTGGCATATTTTTTGAAACCTTCCGTTTGAAATCCTGGCTCCATATCGATGAAGCTAAAGCGACGACGCAGAGCATAATCCATGAGGGCAAGACTCCGGTCAGCCGTGTTCATCATACCGATAATATACAGATTTTTGGGCACCGAAAATTCTGCTTTGCTGTATGCCAGCTTCAGTTTCTCGCCTCGGTATCCAGCTTCGATGAGCATTAGAAGCTCACCGAATATCTTTGATAGGTTTCCACGGTTAATTTCGTCGATAATTAAGAAGAAAAGCTTTTCTGGAGCATATCTTGCTGTCTCACAGAAATTCTTGAACAGTCCAGATTCGAGAACAAATCCATTCCCATCCCCTGCCGGTTTATATCCTTCAACAAAATCCTCATAGGAATAATTCTGGTGGAATTGAATGAACTGGACGCAGCTTTCGTCTTTTTCTCCGATAAGCGAATACGCAAGACGCTTGGCCGTGTATGTCTTACCAACACCTGGAGCACCTTGAAGAATTATGTTCTTTTTCCGTTTTAATATCGCGCAGATAGCATCATACTTTTCTTCGGTCATGAACACATCACCGAGGAAGTCTTTCTTTCCATATTTGTTGCTTGGAATGGTGACGGGCAACGGATTATCTTCGCGAATGGCATCAATGAGATAATCATACTCCGATGCAGAGACTTTATAAAATGTGCCATGTGGCATTTTGAAGAACTCCATATTCTTGAGTTCTTCTGCGTCCTTGATGTCTGTATAGGCAATCGGCTCTTCAAAGTTCTCCGTTTTGCGTAGATACAGATTTACGCCGTCGTTTGGCCTATCAATTACGCCCAGACCGACAAATTTCAGGCTCGGTGTGGATTCATATAGGATGACGGTATCGCCAACTTTAGCGTCCATGAAATTCTGGAAAATGTGCCGCCTGTTGCCTGTTGCAGTGTAGATTGGAACCTCCTTTACGGCTCCTACCGGGAATGCGGATGCCTTCCAGATGGATGGCTTTGCCACCATCAGCCAATAGTTCTTCGAAGTTACTTTGTTCTTTATCATGTTATATGCCTCAGCAAGCTCAGCACGAAGTTTCCAGATATAAACGCCATTTCCGTTTTTATCTGCCTCCTTGCCTTGAAACAGTACTGCCCAGAGCCTGGTTGTCTCGTCCTCCCGTTCTGACAAAGGGCAGCCGGTCTTTGCGACCACCCGTTTTGCGAATTCAACGGCAGATGTGATATAAGTCTGTGGCGCTCCACCATATTGCTGGGCAAGTTCCTTGCAGGTTGCTTGCCCGCCAATGCCAACCAGGCCATCGATAAGAGACTTTGCTGCATCGGTGTATATAGTTGGGTCTGAAAGCAACTGTACCCATTCATCGGTAGTGATGCCGGTGCTGTAATCTTTTGGCTCCCATTCTTGAGCTGCTTTCTGCGCACTGCGAATACGCTCTGTGTAGCAGTAAGCCATATCGGCGGTGAGCAAATGATAGGCCGGGTCCGAGTAATGTTCAGGCGTAAGGTTCTCGGCTTCCCAAGCACGCAGTTCCGGTTCCTGCTTAATGAGTTCTGTCACTTCATTATACAAAGCCAAGCATTCACGGATATTATCCTCTGTGTGTCCTTTAATGATTTTATGGTCACTGCCAAGGAAATTTGAGAGATTCCGAGCCTGGCTGAAGCGATAGATATAATACTTCTCTGGATACCTGAGCCATATGTAAATAGCAATGGTGCGCTCGTCTTGAAAATGATTCTTTGCCCCATACCCTACTCTCTCAAGCAGGTCATCGGATTTCTGCTTGAAGGCACGGAATCGCTCAACGATGTCTTTGCTTTCATCGAAGAGGTTTTTGAACATTGCACGAACGGTTTCTGGCTCTCTTTCGGCAAAACCTTCAATCATTGCTTCTGGAAAATATGCCTGAGATGCCATAAGATTGCTGACGCCAGAAAGAGAGCGCTTCATCATACCAGCAAAATCCGGGGCCTCAACATTCCAATTATCCTGGAATATCTTAACGCCGCGCCATTTGAACTCTTCCTCTTCCCAGTAGCTCTCACCATTCTTACCTTTATAGGTGGTGTAGTAATTCTGGTACATATTGACTAGCTTACAAATTTTTTCCTTATCAATCATTATGCTGCTCACCTCTTTTTTGTGGGTGTCAATAATTTAGGTATTACCATCTTTTTCCGAATAGTCTGCCGAAATCCTCCCTCTCGAGAATTCGCTTGAGGCTATCTGTGAATTCATTCCAATCTGAGGGCAAACATTCCAAACTAAAAGAGCCGGTACGAGTCATGGTTGTTCCATCATTGCACTTTAAGAATATCTGATACGATTCCTTGGAATCTATTTTATATGCATCAGGAATTTTAACAAAGATTGCCTTAGCAGCTAATTTATCAAGAAACTGCGCCACTTCATTAGGCATGTCATATCGAAGCATTATGTTTTTCTCACGGCTCGTACTTCTATTATACGCAATAGAACCATCCATACCATCAATAGTCAGGTGTTCGCTAATACTATCAGTTATGCTGTTGTATTGAATGTCAATTGACGCGATTCCGCTCTGCATGTTAGGCTTAGAACTAAAAGCAAACAGGTCGTTAATTCCTATCTCATTACGCAAAATATCTGTGAGTTCTTCCCCTTTATAGGTATAATCTTCTCCATCAACGCCTCGATAAAGGAAGACCTCATTTTCTTCTCCTAGTAATCGAACTTTCCAGTAACCAGTAACAGGACGAAACCGCACCTGCACATATTTGCCAAAAACTTCAGAAAAAGCCTCGAAGATTCTGATTGTAGATTCTCTTGAAAGACTGTACTTTCTTGCGTCATTATCAGCTTGTCCCTTTTGAGCCAACCTGACGGTGCCATCTAGTGAAATCTCAATGATTTGTTCTTCGCCAGAGGCCCCCTCCGTTTTCGAGTCGAAATGACATGACTGAATTTTGATTTTTAAGAGCTGTCCACTGAACGGCTGACCGTTATGCGTTGTATATCTGCTCACTATCTCGGCCTCCATTTGGTTATCGCTTATCAAAACGATGATTATGCTTTTGAGATATGATACGCCATGCTCTACTAGATATATCTAAATTCATTGTATAATAATTGATTTCAAATTACAAATCTCGTTTTGTAGCTTTAGCCATAGTAATTGGCCTCTATATCATCATATTCGTCATCGAATCGTTCTCCAAGGGCGTAGTCCGTGAATTTATAAGTGGGGTCATCATAGGTCCAGTACCTTTCCTCGTATTCAGTCTTTTCGCGATGTAGCTCTTGTTCTTCTCTTCTGAATTGCCACCAAGTCAGTCTGCTGTCTATGAACATTTTTAGCGTCCCAAGGTCATAGACATCTAAATTATGTATGCCGCTGAGCTCCAGTTCTTGCAGCCGGACTTTCCCCCACCGACCTGTGAACAGCTTTTTTCTCTCTTTGCTCATAATCATATTCTGGACTCCTTATCTATTTTTTGAGGAAACACAATGTGGCCTGCACGGCCTTATGAGCGCTTCCCTATATAATGTAATAAAATAGCCCTAATTATTCCAAATTTTCTAAATTTGTACAATTTTCGATAAATTGACTAATTTATGCTGGAAGTCCAAATTATGGGACAAGTGGTCTGCTATAATATAAACAGTGAACAAAAGAGCTTCAAAAGTTGATTCTGGGTATGAAACTGTCGCTATATGAAAGAAGGGCAACGATATGGGCATTCCGACAATTCCTACAGAACGCAACAAGTACTATGACCTTGGCCCCACCAGGCAGTTCGATGTTGATATCATTCGAAAGGCGTTACTGCAATATGAAAGAGCTGTGAGCAAAGAATTGGAAGTTGAACAACAGGACAGTACTGAGCGGTTTCGGCTGGCTGCAGAGCGTCTTGCAGCACAAGAATTAGCAGCAAAGCTCAGCAAGAAGCTCCCTTTTTATGAATGACGGAGGTAAATCATGCTTTTTAGAACAGAACACTTGGCAGTTGTTCCTGCCGAGCAAGACCTTATCGAGCAAATCGATACAGCCAATAGCAAGTACCCGGACAACATCGATTACTCTGATGTACTGTCCAGGGTTTCGTCAACGCATCCAGAATTGACCACCGAGGATTTGGAAAAAATCCTCGCTTTCACTCGCTCGCAGATAACCGCTGAAAACGAAGTGTTTGCTGTCGTTCTGCGCGAGAACGGCAAAACCATTGGATATTTTCAAGTTTTGAATCAAAGCTCCAAAACGCCGAGCATCGGTATCGGTCTGCTACATGACTATCAACATCTTGGCTATGGTACAGAACTCCTTCATGCGGCGGTAGATACATTTCGATGCGTCAAGAAGTACACCGAGCTGAAATGCCATGTCTGGGCCGCGAATGCTGCCAGTATTGGCATGATTGAAAAAGCGGGTGGCGCTCTGGACAATCCAGAGTTTGAGCATCAGCATCTTTTCTACCGTGAGTATAGTTTTCCTCTGTCGAACCAATAAGGAGTACACATGGAATTCGAAACAAAGCGACTGTATACCAAAACTACAAGTGCGGATTTTTCGGATTATATTGAGGCGCAAAGCAAGGATGCCGCACCATCACCGGATATTATGGAGCTGCTGGATAAGTCTCTGGCCGAACACAGCAACGAGATTGTTCCCGAAGACTTTCCTACTCTTATGTGCCTTTGCGCGAAGTGGCGTGGGAATACACTTGAAACGCTCAAAGTTATCCGCAAAGATGGTGATGAGGTCATCGGATATTTTCAATTCATGGATGCGGATACACCAACGCCATATGTCGGCCTTGAACTTATTTATAAATATCGGCACATGGGATATGGCACGGAACTCTTGTTGGGGGCGCTGGACGCTCTGCGCCATGCTGGCGGGTATAAAGCCTTGGGATATGCTACTTCTGTACACAATCCGAACAGCATCGCTCTGGCTGAGAAATGCGGAGGTATTCTCCAAAAGCCAGCCTTCCCTCATCTGCATTTCTTCTTCAAAGAGTATATGCTGCCAGTCTCAAATGACTAATATATAATAAGGAAGAGGACCACTGCTTGCAGCGCGGCGGTCCTCTTTTTTTGCTTGCTTTCCAAGCGGTGGCGTGGTACAATAATGTTGAAAACAAATTCAATGAATTACAATTCAACAATATTGGAGGTGCAGTATGTTTATTGGCCGTGAGAAAGAGCTGGCTCTTTTACAGCAGGATTACATCGGTAAAGCGGTGATGGTTTACGGCAAGCGCCGCGTTGGAAAGACTACGCTCATTCAGAAAGCACTTGAGGGCTGCCAGTATCAGAAGGTGTACTTTGAGTGCTTGAAGGGAACAATACAGGACAACATCAATGGCTTTGTGCAAGAGCTGGTCCGTGCTAAGGTTCTGCCTGTGTCCCTGAGCTTCAACACGCTGCAGGATGTATTTATCTACCTCAATGCTCTGCCTCAAAAGATTGTTGTCGTCATTGACGAGTACCCTTATCTCAAATCCATGACGGACTCGGCTGCGGTTGATTCCATCTTCCAGAGTATCATTGACAATCGACTTTCTAACATCGAGCTTATCCTTTCCGGTTCTCACATCGGAATGATGAAGGACATCTTGCAGGAAAAGAATGCCCTATATGGTCGCTTCGCCGTCACCATCAAGCTCAATGAACTAAACTATCTGGATGCAGCCAAGTTTTATCCTGACAAGACTTCCTACGACAAAGTGGCACACTATGCTATTTTCGGCGGCTCTCCCTTTGTCAATCAAGCGCTGCATCCTGCTGCCACGCTGCGTGAGAATATCATCAGCACGATTCTCAACCCCATGAGTGCTGTATATCTCTATGCCAGCCAGTTACTGTTGTCGGATTACTCCGTTAAAATTAACGCAGAGCGCATCTTCTCGGTCATCGGAAACGGCAAGAAGCGCTATACGGAGATTGAGGATAAATTGGATGTAAAGAAGACCGGCAACCTTTCCAAGCAGATAAAATCTCTGACCGAGCTTGAAATCGTCTCACGCAATAGTCCCATCAACAAGATTGGTGACAACAAGAAGGCCACCTTCGAAATCAACGATAACCTGCTGCGCTTCTATTTCACCTTTATCTATAAGAATGCCAGCGCGTTGCAGGTGTTAGGTGCGGAGGCATTCTATGATGAGTATATTGGCCCCGTTCTGACAGATTTCATCTCTCGCCGCTTTGAAGGCATCTGCCGTGACTATTTCAGCTTGCAGGTCCGCTCTGGAAAGTTGAAAGGGGTACGCAACATTGGCAGCTACTATTACGATGACCCCGTCCACCGCAAAAACGGTGAGTTCGATGTCGCACTGGAGTTGGCAGACGGTTATGCAATTTACGAGGCAAAGTACTATGCCCAGCCTATGACTCTGGATGAGGTTCATCACGAAGTCCAACAGGTAGAGGGTATCAAGGAACTTGCTGTTAAACAGCTAGGTTTTATCGCCATCAATGGCTTTGTGGAGCAGGAGAAGCCTTATATTTATCTGGACGGCAATGACCTTTTTGCGGATGCGTAATCAAAAGCCAGCACTTTAACGGATTATCGTTTTAATTTTGCTCTTTTCCGCGCAAATCAAGACTTTCGTAAAGGCTAAAACAGCACAAATCAAAACCTTTACACAGGTTAAAACATACACAAATCAAGATTTTTTATTTGAGGTTTTTTATGGAAAAAGCATCATACAGATTAGAAGCCATTGCACAGTGCAAGAAGCTCGTTCGAAAAAGCCGGTGGAGCACACGATTAAAGAGTGAACATAACTCCAGATGCGCAGAGGTCAACGCTCTGTTTGCGTCGTGCCAAAAATTATTAAATTGCGTATTGTTTCAACCGGACCTGTCCCCTGCCTATGACTATATGCAGATGATTCTTTCGAAGAGCTACACGAAAGCCCAGCTCGATAATCAGCTTCATGTCTGCCATGCATTCGCCAATGCTCAGATTGCTCTCATCGAAGACGCAATTCGGGATGGTTCCGCAAATATTTCCACTTGAATCATCAGATAAAAAGTAATGGACCTCTGCACGATATAAGCAGGGGGCCATTTGTATTAGAGCAGCGGGGCCATATATAGTGGCAGAAAGAGAATCCCATCTTCTTCCTTTAAGTCGGAAGGCGACAAAACAACCGGCGTATGCACATGGGCAGCATAACGGGTCTTAAACTTTTTCAGAGAGGTTAGCGTATAATTTTTCCCGGATTTTACCTCAATGGGGATGATGTTATGACCATTGCTAATTTTGCTCTTGGCAATCAAAAAATCGATTTCCATTCGGGCTGAGGCGTCATCTCTACTGGAATTCGCATAGAAATACAGTTTATGCCCACTTGCTACAAGCATCTGCGCGACCATGTTTTCCATTACCATGCCGAGGTTTACTTGAAGTTTGTCTAAGAGCAGCTTGCGGTAGATTTCTTCGTCTACAATTTCCTTTTCATTAAAAGTATGGCTCACAAGAAGACCTGTATCACCCATGTAGCATTTGAGCAATGTTCTGTCTCTGTTGAGACTCAACCCCAAAGTCGGCTCAGTTGAATTATAGCAGTTATTGACAATCATTGCGTCAGAAAGCCAAAAAAGGGGCTCTTCGTATTCTGCAAAACGAGCACCTTTTTCCAGCTCGGAAAGCTTAAAGTGACGATTTTGATTTTTCAGCTGAGACGGGATTTCATCATAGATGGCTTCCACTTTCAGAGCGTTCTTGTTCGCGTGCTTAATAATATCATCACGATAGAGCTTTAAGATACGGCGCTTAATGCGGTCCACTTCATTGAAGTCTTTGCTTTTCACATAGGCTTCTACTGCTTGCGGCATACCGCCCACAATCATGTACTGACGGAACAAATCCATTGCTTTGCGATGAAGCGCCTGCCCCATTGGCTCCTGCTTCTTATAGCATGTCTGGATAAATGGCATCATCGTTTCATTACCAATAGCCCAAAGAAATTCTTCGAAGTCCATTGGATACATATTGACGGTGTCTTCTTCAGAAGGGATAAGAATGTCTTTCACATTTTCTTTGATGGACATTAGGGAGCCACTCTCAATGTAATCATATCGTCCATCAGCTACGAAGTATTTGATTGCGCTTCGAGCGCGAGGGAAAAGCTGCACTTCATCAAAAATAATAAGCGATTCACGAGGATACAGCTTAGTATTGAATAGCGTGGACAGCTTCAAAAAGAAAGTGTCCATGTCATCAAGGTCTTGCAAGAACAGATTTTTGACGGTGTCGCCTGCACGGTTGAAGTCAATCAATATATAAGACTTGTATTCGTTCTTTGCGAAGTCTTCAATCAAATAGCTCTTGCCCACACGGCGAGCCCCCTGAACCAACAGCGCACTTGTTCCTTTGCTGTATTTTTTCCATTCCAGCAACTTGGAATATAGCTTTCTTTTCATTAAAGTCACCTGCCACACCGTGTAAATTATAATTTGTCGATTTCAAGTGAATTATTTTGTGTTCACATACTCAATATAACACAAATCAAGACTTTTGTAAAGGCTGAATCAACACAAATCAAGACCTTGTAATAGGCTAAAATATACACAAATCAAGAGTTTTCTGTACCAAAAAACAACACAAATCAAGGATTTTTTTGTAATGCTAAACATCATTTCCAGACGAATTTTTCCAGCAGCAGCTCATTAACATCGAAGCTTGATGCGTTATACACCGTCAAACCTTTTTTCAACGCGTACTTGACTGTGTATGCTGTTCCTCCTGTTGGCCGGATACAATAGCAGATACAATACTTTGAACCGTCTACCAGGTGGCGATTACGAGCGAGGTGTATTCCCCTACTTGGCTCTTTCACCGCATAGACTATCTTATCCACCTGCTTGTCAATCTTCTCAGCGTGCCGCTGCTGTTCTAAGCTCCATTTGGAACGGTATCCCTCAAAAGGCAGAACCTCAATGATACGAATACGGGGATGTGCAGCTTTCAGGGAAACCAGCATATCGGCCATGAGAGTATCGAAACCCAAAGAGCCGCCGATGCCAAAGTAGGTGACTCCCTGCTGAATGAGAGGAATCAGTCGATGCTCTACCCTTGCCAATATTTTAAGCTGTTCTCCTGGCGGAATATCTTTGTGCCCGACAAAGCAGCAGGTTTGTTCTCGATACTTGCTATTCACAGTGCCCCTCCTTCGCTTCCACGAACCACTTGTCAATCTCATAGTACAAGTATGTTTTTGCTCTGCCTATCTGGCAGGTATAGCGCACCCCAACGCCGCCGGTCTTTGAGTATTTACGCGGCAATACTTCTGAGATGCAGGTAATGTCGAATCTCTGACCTGTGTCCCAGATGACTGTCTGCGGTGTCAAAATGCCTTCAGGAGAGAAATCGGCAATGACCTCGACATATTTCTTGGTTCTTTGTTCTGGCATAGATTAGATGTTCCCCTGCAAATATCCGTGTGGATGTATGGTATGGTCGCCCTTTGCATCGCAATGAGAGAGAAACCGGTCTTTGTACATGACGGCCCTTTGTACGGAATAGTACCCGAATCTATTCCGTATTCCATCAATTGCGGATTCGAGTCGCTCAGTCTCTGCCTGCTTTTCGGCACTGTACTCAAATGATATCTGGTTTGGTTCTGTGTCCGGCCGCAGGTCAATGGCACGAACGCCAACCGAGCGGAGATGTTCACTCCATCGGTAGTTCTTCTTGTACAGCTGATACGCTGCCTCCGCAATATCCTTTTCCTGCATCGTTGGCTGAGACAGCTTGACTTGCCGTTCAAAGCTGAAAAGGCTGGAATCTCTCAGGCTAACCTCCACGCCTCTGCATCGGAAATGATTCTCCCGGAGGCGGGCCGCAACACTCTCCGAAAGAAGATAAAGCACTATCCAGATATCCTCATCAGTTAGGAGGTCTCTTGGCGTGGTCCAACTGTTGCCAATGCTCTTGATAGGAGCCTGGGCTTCCCTGCCCTCGTATTTTGCTACTGTTCCTGTATCGAGACCATTCGCAAATCCCCATAACATGGGGCCAATTTTTCCAAGTTTCTCTTTCAGGAAGTTTGGATTGGCAGTTGCTAAATCACCGATTGTATGGATACAGTAGTTTGATAGCTTTTTCCCCGTTCTGGACCCGACATACAAGAGGTCCGTGGCAGGCAGCGGGAACACGATATCTTTCCAGTTTAACCTTGATATGACGGTGGTAGCATCCGGCTTTTTATAATCCGACCCCAGCTTTGCAAAGACTTTATTCCAGCTGACCCCGATAGAACAGGTAATGCCAAGTTCATCCTTCACGGTATCAGAGATTTTCTTTGCTATCTCTTCCCCGTTACCCAAAAGAGACCGGCTTGCGGTACAATCGAGCCATGCTTCATCCAGGCCAAAAGGTTCTACCTGGTCAGTGAAGCGTTGGAAGATTTCTCTGGTATAGCCGCTGTATCTGGTATAAAGGTCATAATGAGCCGGAACAAAGATAATGTCGCGGCAATGCTGCTGAGCCTCCCACAAAGCCATCCCTGTTTTGACTCCCATCCATTTGGCCGGATACGAGGCAGTCAACACAATACCGTTTCGCCGCTCCGGGTCACCGCATACCGCAATCGGTTTGCCCTGTAGTTTTGGGTTATAAGCCATCTCGCAACTGGCGTAAAAGCAGTTCATATCGGCATGAAGAATGACTCTTTCGCTCGCCATGATTGGCCTCCTCGGTTCGCGGTAACACCTATTAGTTGTTATTTGTGCCTTGTTGGTTGTTATTGGTTGTTATTAGTATAGCAAATACAACCGTAAGTTGCAATATGTGCGACTAAAATAGAATTTGAAAGTCCAATCAAATACACTACAACTGACAGAAGGCTTGACAATTCCGAACCACTTGTTCTTGGTATTTGCCTTTTGTGGTATAATGGAAAGAAAAAAGGAGTGTGAAGCATGAATGTTGAAGAACGCGCAGCGGCTGCTGCTGAACTGAAAGCAACCGGAAAATGCAACTGCACTCAGGCTGTGGTGAAAGTGTTCGAGGACAAGCTCCCGATTGATGAGGAGACCCTGATGAAGCTGACTGCGGGATATGCTGCCGGGATGGGCTGTATGGAAAGCACCTGCGGGGCCCTGATTGGCGCTGTCATGGTGGCAGGCATTCTCACGGATGGTAAAGGTACGCCCCGAATTTCTAAGGAGCTTGTGCAGAATTTCGAACACAAATGCGGTGCAACCATCTGCAAAGAGCTAAAAGGCATTGAGACCGGCAAAGTTCTGCGCCCTTGCCCAGAATGCGTCCGCAACGCAGTGCTTGCGCTCGGAGAGGTTCTGGGTGAATAAGGCAATAAGAAAAGAGGAGCTGCTCCAAAAGCCCCTCTTTTTTCTTTTCCCTATTCTGTTTCTTTGGCAAGCCTCAGAATCTCTTGTGTCCGCGCCAGGTCTTTCGGAATCTGGTTTTGGGAATAGTGCCGAATCTCGACGACCCGGCCAATGGCCATTGTGTGTTTCATCGGCGTAGGGACCAAAACCGTATCACCCTCGCAGATTTCATCTCCGCAGCGGTAATAGCGCGTTCCTACTGCGCCATCAATATCAACGCCGCAAAAAGCCACTTCATTGTTCTTCCTCAGCACCTTGTTGTACGAGCGAGAATCGAAAAGCATCCCGAGGCTTTGACCTTGGAAGAAGTCTGTCAGCCTGCCAACAAAGTCCGCCCAGTTATCGGGCAGACCGTCCTTGTCGAATGAGCCTTCCAGAACGGAACTTTCTCCGTCATCACGGGTCACAACTATCTTGTATGTCTTTCGAATCTCATTTTGTACAGTATCTGGCGAGTTCCCTTTTGGACGAGAAAACACATCTCGGTCCTCATATAGTTTGAGGAATTCCGCCACCTTGTCTTTTAGCTCATACTGCAAGGAAACTCTTCCCATCTTTGCGATACGGCGGTTATAGGTCAGCGTACCTTCTGAACTGACAAGCAGCCACTCATTTATATCATGTATACAAATTCCATACTCGCTGGCATATTTGTCTTTTACCTCATCTGTTGCAGTCTGTTCCAGACTGATTTCTATGGATTCCACCTTACTCTTTGCCTCAGCCCTAACACTGAGACCAAATAGTTTCTGCATTCCGGTTCTTTGCCGAAGGATATCCGTGAGAGACTCGTCGTGATAGCGGTAGTCCTGGCCATTCGCCCCGTGGTAGAAGTATACTTCATTGTCATCCGTTAGAAGCCGGACACGCCAATGTCCACTAACTGACGGGATGCGTTCCCTGCGATAGTTCGCGAATGTTTCGGAGAATGCAGCAAAGATGTAGTCAGCATCGGCTTGTGAAATACGGGTTTTAGCCTTTTCCGTTCCCTCTGGCGTCTTTTGCGTGAGCTTCGCTGTTCCGTCCCGTGTGATTTCGAGAAGCTGCTCTTCATCAAATCCTGGCATAGATGGGTCGGTTGCTCGGTAGGACCTGATTCTGATTTTCTTGAGGCCCCCATGAAATGGCAGGCCCTCATGTGTGATATATGTTCCCATCAGGGTTCCTCCGCAATAATTTATTGGCTTCAGAAAGGATACTTCCGGTTCCAGAAATACACAAGGACTTTCTCGATTCTATCCTGATATTTTCCTGGGTCTACTCGCTCGCAAAACACATATTCCCCTGCCTCGGCTTTCTCAAAAGCCCTGTCATCCACTAGAATCTCAGATTCAGGTGAAAACAGTTTTGCAGAGTACGAGTCGGTCCATAGCCTGGCATTTTCCGTTCTGCCAAGAATATCTTTGAGGACGGCCGCATCCGAGCTGCAACGCCGTTTGTTGAACGCCATGCCGAATCGGTCGTCTACACATACGATGGGTATCATGTAATGATTTTTCCTCTATCTTTTTCTATAGTTTATATGCCTTCCTTATCTAAATACCAGTTCTGATAACCATCTCCGTAATAGCATGTCAATGTTACATCACCAAAGTATGCTTCGTAGCGTTGCCAATAATATCGCCCATCTTCCTTGTAAAAATCATAGTTATATCCGTGGCATTTCACTCCAAGCGTATCTGCAACAGCATAGCAAGTCTGTTCGAATGCAGAACTCTGCAATTTATTGTAGTCTGTAGCCCATGTGATTCTGGAAAAGACTTCTTCCGAGTCGCTAGTCCTTACTAAAAAGACAACATCAATATCGGTTGGCTTGCCCTCCTCCGTTAGGTTAGCACATTTGTATTCTGCAAGTCCTCTATACTCGCCGAGATTGTCATAGTGGGTCCGTCGCCCTCGCTTGAACGCTCCATATTTTTCTTCAGCCGACTCCTTGCTCAGACCATCGTTCATTTCTTTGAACAATTCAAAAGCCACATTATCTTCGGTATCCCAACTTCGGTGATTATCTTCTGAAAGGGTCATTAACATATGACTTTCCGAGCTGTTCTGTTCATCAGACGCGGCGGTTGAATCTGCAGTATCTTCGGCTTCAACATTTACGGCATCCTTGGTCAGGTTACTCTCATCATCAATAATTGCAGAAACTTTTTCTACTTTTTCTTTGGAATCTTTATAATCTCCGAGAAATGAGTACACAACTTTGGCGTTCTTATACTCTCCTCTTTCTTCATAGCAATTTGCTTCGAAATACAGAATAGGTTTCACCGTAATCAAGAATACTACCACAATGGCCGTACCAATTTTTAGTCTTTTAAGCTTAACCCTTAGTGCCTCATACTTGTCTTTGACACCCTCAAAATCAGACTCGCATTGTTTCTGCATAGTATGAGCATAGTTATAAGCATCTTTTAGGCTACTTGGTATACTGTCAAATTTGATGCCGTGAGTTGCACACAGCATTTTGATAGTTGACTGGAGTTTTGGCGGAATAGTTCTATTATCTACCGACACATTACCACACAATTCAAGAAGTACTTGAATGTCAGCTGTTTTATCCACTTTACTGTATTCCGCAAATAGAGCGTCTGTGATTTTTTGCCAACCATCCAGTCGTTCTTTTATTTTCGATAATCTTTTGCTTTCACTTAAAAACATAGTATCACATTCTACAAATTTGTTTTGCCGCAGTCCTCTTAAAGCCGCACAATTATGACGGTCTTATCATCTTTGGAACCAGCTGCGTTTGCAGCATCAACGATTTTCTGCACGGCAGCCTTATCGTCACCAGACTCCAGTGCTGTTTCAATGACATCTGGCTCTACATATTCGTGAATACCATCGCTTGTCAGAACCAGAATGTTTCGGAGCAATCTCTCTGGAATTTCCTCTACTATCGTTCGCTTTGCAAATTCTGGATTTCCGCCACCCAGGCAGCCAACGATTTCGCTTTTATTGCAGGACTCTGCTGCATCTATCTGCCCCATGTTTAGCAGTGCCTGATAGGTCGTCTGGTCTGTAGAAATCTGTTTCAGATAACTGCCCGGCATTCCATAAAGGCGTGTATTTCCAAGCTGGATAAGCACTGCCTTCTCATTGCCAAAGACAACACCGGTCAGCGTCGTTGCCATTCTACTCAGTGCGGAGTTTCTTTTAGCTTCGTCCAAAAGGCTATTGTTGCATTCATTTACAATTCCAGTTAGCTCATCAGCGCTTTTACTCGCAAGCTGCTCTGTATTGCTAAGATAGCTTAATACAAAATGACTTGCTTCGCGCCCGCCTTTCATCCCGCCTACGCCATCTGCGACAGCAATTATGCTCGGCATCACATCATCAAACTGATGAATTCCTTCATCAATCAGATGCGAGCCGACAAGTGCAGCATCATCACAGACCTGTTTGTGAGGGCCTTTTTGAACTTGTACTGTGATTTGCATGTGTGCAATCTCCTTTGATGACATTTACCATTATTGATTCTCAAATTCGCTTAACGGCCTCACTTCAAGGCCACTCAGGCGTGCTTTCTTTTCTACTTCGCTACCAGGGAGGCAGTATATTACCCCATCAAAGTTTCCTTTTGTGGCATAAAACTCCGTTTTTGCTCCTAAAAAAATAATATTAAAATCAGAAAATACCGCAAACGCATCATTTTCTATTGTGTTTACCGATTCCGGAATAATAATTTCTTTCAATATCGTTCCAAAAAACGCACCCTCTCCTATTTTTGTCAATTCATCATTTAAAGTAGCATTTTTCAAATGACGACACCTATGAAAGCACTGCTTTGGAATTTTATCCACTCTTTTCGGTATTGTTATATCCACCAAACCCGTGGATTTGAAATCTTGTTTTCCCAGTTCAAAAAGCGAATTTGGCAAACTAATATGCTCAAGATATTGACAACCAAGAAATACACTATCACCTAGTCGCTCTATACCATATGAGATATCAACGGTTTTTAGGTTCTCGCATTTAATGAATGCCCCGTTTTCAATATATTTTATCGTGCTTGGAATTACAGCTTTCACTATCGGCAATTTTTTAAATGCATACGCCCCTATTCCAACAACTGTTTTATCTTTAATTGTCTCGGGAATAATCAATGTTTTAATTTGGGGATTATTACATCCCAGAATTTCAATTTCACCATCAATTTCCCGATAAGCAAATTCCCTGTTTAAATCATCTAAAGGATATACCTTAGCACCTAATGCTTGTGCCTGCTTTTGAACGCCGCTTTCAGGCAAGCAATAAATTATAGCGTTACGGGGAATATCCTCAAATTTGGTTTTTGTACCAGCTACCGCAATAATTGTCAGCTCATTAAATGGAAAAGTATCGTCTTTAAGTGGGGAATAAACTTCTGGTCTTTTTTGACGCCCTTTAATCAATTTCACGCTCTCTGGAAGTATTACTTTTTTTAATGGGGTCCTCTTAAACGCCGATTCTTCAATGATTTCAATACCATCATTTAAAATCACCGCCTCGAGCCTGCTACAATTTGAAAAGCAACCCATTTGTATTTCTCGGATATTTGGGGGGAAAATCACTTTAGTGAGCTGCCTACATCCATAAAATGCACATTCGCCAAGACGAATCAGAGCTTTCGGCAGCTCAATTTCTTGCAACTTTAAGCAAAAACAAAAAGCTTCTGCTTCTATCACCGTGCAAAATTGGGGAAGAATTATTTTTTTGAAATACATCCTCTCAAATGCACATTTTCCTATTGAAACAATCGGCCTTCCGTCTATTCTATTGGGTATTATAAGTGTTCCATGTTTAACTCCTTTGTATCCAATTATTTTAATGCCTCCTTCTACTTTTCTGTATGAGAATATGCATTTAGAAGCGTCATTTATATCATTGTTGATTAAGGCTATCGCCTCTTCAACTTTTGCGTCTATTATCTTTTTCTTACTTTCAGCCTTCTGCAGATTTTCATTTTGCTTTTCTGTATTTATATTAAATCTTACTGCCGTGCAATTTATCAAACTTGCAATTTTGGCAATCCGCTTATACTTTTCTATTTCATCATTTAATTGCACAGAATCAAAGATACTATTCAGTGTTTCTATTGTGTCTCCCAAAGCATTTATTCGCTTCTCATCTTCAATAAAAGCACTCCCCATATATTCACTCAGTGCTTTCACATTCATTCCGCTCTCTTGAGCTTGCTGAAAGACAACACTTCCCGGAAGACAGTATATTTCAGCGTTGGATGGTAATTCTTCAAATTTTGTGCCTACCCCTAAAACTGCAATTTTCGATTTCCGTTGGGTTGAGAAATCCAAAGCAGACTTTTCTACCAGCCTTATGTTTTCCGGCAAAGCAATTTTTTGAATTGCAGTATCATAAAAAGCGCTCGAACCAAGCATTTCAAGATTTTCATTAAGGCTTACGCTTTTTAAAGAACTACACCATTCAAAACAGCCGCTGGGCACCGCTTTGACATATGGGGGCAAGTCCAAGCTTTGTATGCCCGACCTCCAAAAACAGTATTCTCCTATATTCCTTAAATTGGGATTAAATTTTACTGCTTTAAGATTTTTACAATCACTAAACACAGACTTTCCAAGGCTTATTAAGGCATCGGGAAACTCAATGCTTTCAAGAGTACATGAATTAAAAGCTCTATCCTTGATTTCTTTACAGGTTTTAGGTAAAACAACTTTCTGAATTTTGAGCTCGCTGAAAGCCTCATTTCCAATCGAAATCACTGGCTTATTGTTTATCTCATTAGGAACAACCAGTGTTACTACACGAGGGCCATTATAACCTAGGATTTCAACTCCGTCATCCATTTCTTGAAAGGGAAAACTCTTTTCCAGCGCGTTATTTGTATCCACAGCGTCCTCAGCGTCCGCCAAGATTTCCTCGAACTCTGAGTTTTGCTCTTCGTCAACTTCGCCTGCGCCTTTGGAACCCTGACATATATCGCTTAATGCTTGTATAGTCTTTTCCAAATCATCAATATCTTTTTCGTTTGCCTCAACTGCTATTCTCAATTCTTCTATTTCAGACATTGAATGCTCTCCTAATGTGCTTTTCATGTCATGATGACTCAATATAGCTTCCTAGGTTCATAATTACTTTATTGGCTTTCTCTATTATCCTCTGCGGTTTTAATCAATTTTGTAATAGTTGATTTATTTTGCAATAAGGTAAAATATTCTTTAGCTTTTTCGGATTTACTGATGTCTCCTAAGTTCTGCATCATTGTTTTCAATAACTCGATACGCTCTTTTTGCTCTTCAAGTTTTACTTTGAGTTCTTCTACCTCGGTCATGGCTTCGTTCTCCTGCAGGTCTTTTAATTTAGCGTTGGGACTCTAAATAGTACGGATATTGTCAAAACAACTCATTTTATGCCAACTACAATTTCACCAAATGCTACATCAAGCATTATATTCTCAAACAGACGAATATCATCATCAACGCTCGCCAGCAAGTGCAGCATTCTAACAAACTTGTTTGTTTTATGAGCTTGTACTGTAATTTGTATTAGTGAAATTTCCTTTGTTGACATCCTGAGCTATTGGCTCTCAAATTCGCTTAACGGTCTCACTTCAAAACCGTTCTGTTGAGCTTGCTTTTCAGCTTTGCTACCAGGTAGGCAATAAATGGTTCCATTAAATTTCTCTGTTGTGCTACTTAATTTTGTGTTCATCCCTAAAACAACAAGTTTTAGGGGGGATTTATGGCTAATGCTTAAAATTGAGTCATTTATTTCTTCCACTTCTTCAGGAACAATTACTTCGCTTAACCCTGTCCACTTAAAGCCAGCTATTGCAAGACTCCTTAAGCAATTGTTTATAATAACTCTTTTAAGATTCTGACAGTTTGAAAAACACTTCGGAAGGTGTTTTATTTGCTTAGGAATTTTCACTTCTTTAACACTTGTGTTACTAAAGCAGGAGAACCCCAAGTAAAGAAGTGTATCTGGCAAAATTATGTGCTCTAAACTTGTACAGCCGCTGAATGCATTATCGTTTATTCGTTCCAACCCATAGGGGAATTCAATCTTTTTCAATTTCGAGCATCCGGAAAAAGCGCCTTCGCCAATATACTTTATTGTGTTCGGCATATCTACTTCTACAATCGGTAAATCACGATATGCTGCTTTCCCGATTCCAACAACTGGCTTGTTGCCAATTACTTTAGGAATACATAGTATGTCACTTTCGACTCGGGCACACCGAATGATTTCAATTCCCTCCTCAACTTCGTGATAGAACAAGTTGTTCTTTAAAGCATCTAATGGATAAACCGTTGCTCCCATCTCGTTGGCCAGTTGTTGAGTTTTACTATCGGGTAAGCAATAGATAGCAACATCATCTGGAAAGCTCTCAAAGCTCGTGTTCAAACCTTCAACGGTAATTGTAATAATTGAGTTATTACGGTTTTCGAATGGAAAGTCACCATCTGCACTCTTTTTTCCGCCCTTTACCCATTTTACACTAGCTGGGAGCGATACATGCTCCAACCAGGTTCCATCAAACGCAAGCTGGTCAATTGTTTCAAGTTTCTCGTTAAAAATTGCCGTTTTAAGCCTTCTGCAGTGTTGAAAACAACCCGTTTGTATTTCTTTTACATTTAATGGCAATCTAACTTCTCTGATATACCCGCACTCATAAAACGCATATTTTTCAATTCGAATCAAAGCGTCGTGGAGCTCTATATTTTTAAGTGACCGACACCAACTAAAAGCACCTTCTTTAATTACAGTACAACATTTAGGAACAACAACATTTCTAAAAGACATATAACGAAATGCATACTTTCCAATTGAAACGACAGGAATTCCGTTAATTTGGTCAGGTATTGTAAGTGTGTCTACTTTAAACCCTTTGTATCCTAGAATTTCAATGCCGTCCTGTATCTTTCGATAAGAAAACACGCCCTTAGAGTTATTATCAATAGAAGCTTGCAATTCTGTTATTACTTTATCAACTTGTGTATCTGCGGCTGCGCCTTCATATTTTGTGTTTTGCAAAGAAGCGCTTATCTGTTTTACATCCAGCTTCTCCTTTTCTGTAGCACTATTTATTAGGCCAATTATTTCCATGGCGTGCCGATAATTGTTGATTTCATTTTGCGCATGTTCGGCGCGATGAATGTCATTCAACACTTTTATGGCCTTTTCCAATGGCAATAAGCGTATGTCGTTTTCTTCGAATATATTGGTTACATATTCGTTTAATCTCTTTACCGGCACTCCCGCCTCTTCAGCTTGATGAGAAGTTACACTTTCCGGGAGGCAGTATATTTCAGCGTTGGATGGTAGTCCTTCAAATTTTGTGTTTACCCCTAAAACTGCAATTTTCGATTTCCGTTGGGTTGAGAAATCCAAAGCAGACTTTTCTACCAGCCTTATGTTTTCCGGCAAAGCAATTTTTTGAATTGCAGTATCATAAAAAGCGCTTGAACCAAGCATTTCAAGATTTTCATTAAGGCTTACACTTCTTAAAGAACTGCACCATTCAAAGCAGCCGTTGGGCACCGATTTAACTTTTGGCGGTAGAACCAAATCCTGTATACCTGAGTCGAAAAAACAGTATTCCCCCATATCCCTAAAATTCAGGTTGAATTCTACTGTTTTAAGGCATTTGCATCCACTAAACGCAGAATTTCCAAGGCTTATTAAGGCATCGGGACACTTAATACTTTCAAGAGCACACGAATAAAAAGCTCTATCCTTAATTTCTTTGCAGGCTCTAGGTAAAACAACTTTCTGAATTTTGAACTTGATGAAAGCCTCATTTCCAATCGAAATCACTGGCTTTTTGTTTATCTCATTAGGGATTACCAATGTTGTTACCTGAGGGCCATTATAACCTAGAATTTCAATTCCACTCTCAATTTCCCGAAAAGAAAAGTATTTTTCCAGAGAACTATCCGCAGCTATAGTATTGGATACACTTTTTGTGCCTTGTCCATTGCCTTGAGATTTCCAACCGGCATCATATAGTGCCTGTATTGCTTTTTCCAAAGCGTTGATGTGCCTTTCATTCACTTCGACTTCTATACTCAGCTCTTCTAATTCTGTCATTAGTCATTCTCCTACGGAATTTCAAGGAATTATTGCATTTTTACAAAATCGGTATACTCATTTATTGCTTCTACCCATGCTCCCGCATTTTGTGCCTGCTGTCGTGCTTTACTCATTGGGGCGCACCAAACCGTTGCCCTTTGTGGTATACCAGTGAACTTTGTGTTTTCCCCCATAACCACCATTCCGATTTCTTTTCCAAATGGAAAACTATAATTTGACTCGCTCGGGCGTCCATTTACCTGTTTAACACTTTCAGGGAGAATGATGTATTTAATTGCGGTTTCCGTAAACGCGTTTTCTTCTATTTCTTCAAGGCCATCATTTAAAACTACATTTTCTAGCTCTTCACAATAGCCAAAGCAACATTCTGGTATATCTTTAATAAGTGGTGGCAAAGCTATTTCCTTGATTTTTGTTCCTCTAAAGCTTTGATATCCCAGCTGCATTAAATTTTCATTGAACAACACAGTTTCAAGATTTGTACAATGGAAAAACGCATTTGCACCAATACTAACAAGCTTATCTGGAAACTTAATGCTCTTCAAATTAGAACAAAAGGCAAAGGCAGTCTCTTTAATGACTTTACAGGTATTTGGCAAACGAATTTTGCTGAACGAATTCTTTGCAAAGGCTGCGCCTCCAATAGAAGTCACGCTTTTCCCATTGATTACATCAGGAACTTCTAATATTACAGTTTCCGGACCATTATAACCTACAATTTCAATACCATCATCAATTTCTTGATAGGTAAAGCCGCCTTCAATTATAGTTTCCGCAGCCTTTTTATTTCGCTCGATTATGGCAGCTCTTTCAGTCTGAAGATGCTGCGAAATTTTCTTCTTCCATTCAACACACTCTTCAGATTCTTTATTAACCGACTTGGCTAATTCAGATACGGCCATTTCGTTCCGCCAAAGTCGAATATACTCTCTCGCCTTTTCGGATTTGCTATTATCTCCTATGGCCTGCATCGTTTCTTCCAAAAGCTCGATACGCTTTTTCTGCTCTTCGAGTTTTGCTTTAAGCTCTTCAATTTCAGTCATAGTATTTTGTTCTCCCAGCAAGCATATTCGCCTTCATATTCTCAACCAACTTCGATGTGAACCGCCCGGCGCAACACTACCACAAACTTTTTGTGATGGCCGTTTTTGAACTTATTTTACGGATTACATGCGCGTTGTCTTCTTCACTTTGCTTTAATTATCAAGCGGATTTGGATATTGCTTTCTTCATCATTACTCGGTGATGCATAAGTTGCCAGCTTATACATAATTCCATCTTTCTCAAATGTATATGGTGTCTTCTTGTAACTGCTAATTTCAGGCTCTACATCTAATTTGCTTTTTATTTCTTGCCCTATCTTCTCAATATCCGTACCAGCAAATTCTACTTCGCCTTCAATATACGGGCTATAGACCCGGATTTCTCGTAAGATGTTATGCAAATCGAAATAGTATTTAATCTCGCAAGAATATCCGTATAGAAAGTAGTCCCCATATGTCAATGCATCATCTTTCTTGTCTACTAAATTGTCACCATTTGCATTCAAGAAGTCATCATACGAAATTGAATACTTAACAAGTCCACAAGGTATTTCGTTTCCTAATGTGTAAATATCTTCGAGCGAATTTTCTTCCAACCCAAGTAATTGGAGCACTAATCCTCCTATTTTGCTTCTTATTTTTTCGGCCTTATCCTTCGCATCTTTATAATCATTGCATTTTATGTACCATTTTAGGGCCTCTTCATCATTCTCATTTCGCAGATACGCTTCCGCTATCTGATATTTCGCTTCTGCTTCTTTATTACTCGTGTTCCAAAAATCTCCGCACTTAGAATACCACTCAAGCGCTGTTTCGTAGTTTTCTTCTCGCATATACTTTTCAGCTTGCAAATATTTAAGGCCACCTAAGTAAACAAAGCCGCAAAACACCAATACTATTGTACTAATAACCGATAAAACCTCTATCAAGCGCTTTCTCTGGCGCTTTTTATAATTTATCTCAAAACCATCGCACTCTTTAGAAATCTGTTCGAGCTGCTCTTTAGCTAGAGCATAGTACTGCCTTGTTGTTTTCTTCTGTCCCCTACACTCAATGGAGTACTTTTCGCTAATAACATTAAGCTCTTTTGCGGTTGCAGCGTCAATGGGCCTGTCAGTGAAATTCGCTGTTCCACTGCCACAATCTTTTAAGAGGCGCTGAATGTCTTCTACTTTTTGGCTGGGTCTAAACTTTTCAGAAATGAGCTGAAACGCTTTTTCCCAGCCGTCTTTTTGAATTTTAAGCCGTCTCAACTTTCTCGCCTTGAGCTTTTCCATTTCAGTGCCTCTTTTGCTTTGTAAGCAGAATGTAGTACATCAGTTACTTCGAGATTCAACTGTGCAATTCAAAGAATATGGGCTTGCTGCTGTGTTGATACCCTTAATGGTGATTTTGCTATTGGAGAACACCCTATTATCAAACATAAACCGCGACAGAGGATTGATGAGCATACTCTCCACGATGTTACCGATACCACGGCCACCGTTCGAAAGATTGCCAATGGATGCCTGTTTCAATGCTTCGTGCGCCGACTGGCTGATTTCAAGTTCGATGTTCTTTTCAAGTGACAAATTCTTGGTAATCTTAGAAATCTGCGAGTCAAGAATCTGTTCTGCAACCGGTTCGCGAATGAAATCAAAGACTACAATATTCTCGCCGATACGGTTTAGAATCTCTGGCCGTCCAAGCTGCAGTTTGAAATACTCCTCTATTCCCTGCCGTACCTTGCGCTGTACCTCATCATAGGGCATATCAGGAGTCACATTGGCATGACGCTGGCCGTACTGGTCCATCGTATAAATGCCGAGGTTCGAAGTGAAAATTATGATGGTCTCACTGAAATAAACGGTGTTGCCCTGTCCATCCGTCATCCGGCCATCTTCCAGAATCTGCAGGAACTTGTCCATCACGGACGGATGTGCCTTTTCAATCTCATCGAACAGAAGAATAGAAAACGGGTTGTTTCGAACTGCATTGGTCAATTGGCCGCCCGCTTCATATCCGACATACCCCGGAGGCGCACCGAGCAGCTTCTGGTCACTCTGCGGCTGGCCGTATTCCGACATATCAAATCGAATACAGGCACTCTCATCGCCAAACAGCTTTTCCGCAAGGGTCTTTGCCATTTCCGTTTTACCTGTGCCAGTAGGCCCTGCAAAGAACAAAATGCCTTTCGGTTTTGTGTGCGAAGAATGCTGCAGGCCAGCCATACCAGTCATGGCACGCTTAATAACATCCAGCGTCTTTGTGATGGCATATTCCTGGCCCTTGACTCGTTTCTGGAAATCCTCATGAGCCGTTTTCATCTCATCGTAAGAGATGGCGTCCCACGGATTTTCCTTCACACCAAACTTATAAAGGTCAATAACGGAGCACATGTCCTTGATGTGCTCGCACTGCTTTTTGCATAAGCGCCGCAGACCGTTCAGCTCGGTAAAGCTGAACCCTTCCGTGAGCGCAACAAAGCGGTCCTGAATCCGTTCCAGTTCGTCCGGATGTTCTTCATAATATCCGCTCTCCGCAGCGTATACCTTGCCGTCAAAGAAAGTCTGGAAGTTCATGCCTTTAATTAGAGCTTCTCTTTCTTCCTTGGAAGGATTGCTCAGCTTGATGATTTTGACATTAGGATTATCGAGGAAGAACCATGCCGGCAGGTCGTTGGCTTTGTTGACAAGGAATACCATCAGATTTTTAAGGATGCCGTTTTCCGTTCTGATGTCCTTAGCATCGAGGGAAGCCTGCTGAAGAATCGTGTAAGCATCTATCTCCGACTGCTCCATATTCGTAGGGTTGCTGATATATCGGGATGCAAAATCAAGAATCACAACGCTGGCTTCCTGGTTTTGGCTCAAGGTCTGCTGAATTGCTATTGCCGCCTGGCTGGTATGGCCCTTAAAGTCTGCCTTTGCAAATCCTCTATCTATGCGAAGGCCGGTATTTCTTGCAAAGTGGTCAAGATACCCATCTTCACATTGATTATAGAATCCTCTGATTGCATCATAAAAGACAATATTGGAATACCCCGCATCCTTGAAGAAGTAATGCAGGTATTCCGTCAGCTTTACGATGCTGCCTTTCTGGATGCTGCCATCCACCGGGTACTGGTACTTGTCCAGCACATTTCCTTCCAGCACAATGACCGGCATGATGGAATCAAAAATTTCAAGTTCACGATGCCACTTTGGTATGTAGTCTTTCATTGGTAATTCCTCTTAGGCGTTTAGATTCAAGTGGTTTGTTAAGTATTCGGACAAAGGCTTAACCACACAAGCTGCACTCAGTATATAATTGAGGCTTTGATTTCTATTTGTTGTAACTCGATTTGCTTATTCAGTGTCATGATTAGTTCAAGGGGGGGTACTGATTTGTGGCATTTTTCAATCCTTGTGCCTTTATACTTTCGTCTAACGCTTTCTCGTACCCAACGCGATGAATCCCAACAGACACTATCCCATCTACGGATGTAAAGTTCTGAATTCGGCTCTCACCATCGTTCAAGAATCTTACATATCTGCCCTTTATATCGGGATTCAAATAATATATCGTCTGGTTGCTGGAACCTATAAGTTTTTGCCCATGATTGTTTTCTTCCTGGTATGGCCCGTCTATCAAAACGCTAACATATTGAAGAACATCTTTCCTGTCACAGATTTCATCCCAGCAAAAACCTGTATACATCAAAATATCATCGCTGATTTTTGACAGATGTTCCAGTAAGGGCGGTAGTTCATCCGCCTGCTCCATCGGGTCACCACCAGTCAATGTGAATCCATCAACGGGGTACTGCTGCGCGATAGAATTTATCAAGGCCATCATCGCATCCACGGAAACACGGTACTTTTCAGGCTGTTCCCACAGTTCCGGGTTACTGCATCCTTTGCAGTGATGGTGGCACCCGGCAAACCAGATGCCAATTCGCTTTCCCGGGCCAAGCACCTCAACCGGATATAGAATTCTCGCAATGTACATTAGATATTCTCACCTTAAAATAGGCTGCATTATTCTGGCGCTGCCCATCTTTGATAATCCCGCCCAATGCTATTTCGTCCCCATCGTGAAGCTCTGTTTTTTCCATGTCTGAGATTCGCTCATTGTTTATAAATGTGTGGTTCATCGCTGTCGCCGGTTGGATGAAGAGCTTGCCATTCTCTATAAAAAACTCTGCATGTTTACGACTGACGAATGGCTTTGCTGCCAAATACTCTTGCATTGCATTTTCGCGGCCAACCGTAACATGAGGCTCCGTAATCTGAAACGCATACTGCCCATCCAGAGATGTCAAAACATATTCCGCATCTTGTTCCGGCTCCTGTTCTGGTGCATCCTCTGGCGTTGGAATGATATCTGAAATATCTTCGCCGCACGCAGAGCATTTCCGTGCCTGGGCCGGGTTCTTCTGCCCGCAATCGCAGATTCGAACCATTCTATGTTCTGGCTGTTTGTCTGACGATTCGTTTTCTTTCTTCTCAATCATCGAATCATCTACCACTTTGACGCCGGTCAAATCCTCTGCACACTGGATGCACTCAAGCATCATCGGTGGATTATGTGCCCCGCAATGCGGACAAACCTTATACTTTTCCATGTTTCACCCAGCTTAATAATGCATTGCCTTTTGTTCGCTTGCCGTTGCCTTTTTCTTTTCCTTCACATAAGTTTCGTCATCGCTCATGTTATAGTCTTCAACATTGATGACTTGAGCAAACTGTGCTTCCGGAGGCAAAAGTGACAGATGTTTGGCAACTATGCCCCGCTCTGCAAGCTTTTTCTCAATGTCGGCATAACTACCACAGAATGTTCTCATCTGGCTGCATAGCGTGTCCGTTTCCTCTACATCAGGAATCCGGTCCTGCGTATCCAAAAGCCCGAGTTCCATCGTGATTTGTCCCGTTGAGGAGGTCGTCACATTAACGGCTGTCCCTTCATCGAACAGATAAAGCTCTTTCTTAAAGTGCTTCCCGCTCTTTTTGGTTACTTCGTTGTTGCCAATCAGCTTGTACCCCATCTCAACCATAACATCGTCAATGGTCTGGCTGATATAAGCTTGCTCTTCATCATCGAGTTTGGCCGTTTTCAGGCGGCTCACCTCTGCTTTAAGGTTCGCCAGCCCCTCCTCGCTGAAATCGAACTGCCGAACCTGCTCATCCTGTTCTTCGCAAAGCACGCGATATTCACTTTCCGCTGCTTTGAACTTTTCTCCGATGCGCTCAACCAAATTCTTCCACTCTTTGCATTCTTTAAGGAATGGAACGATTGTCAGGCTGTAGTAATTTTCAAAGAAATCGCGGGTCTGGATATCCGCCAACTTGGTTGAAATACTGTTGTATTCATCTTTTAGCTTTGATGACAGCGCAGAATCTTCCACATCTGCCAATGCATTGATACACTTTTGTCTGGCCTCAGCCTCGCTTTGGCGATTTTCTGTGGATTTATGCGGCTCAGCCTTTGTGATGCTTGGCGCATCAAAAGACAGGTTTGCCGAATCATTGATTACGCTTTCTAGCTGCTTTCTGTGTTGGCTTTGGACTTCGCTGATATCATTGTTCAGCTCAGAGTATAGCGTTCGTAATGTACTTTTTATTTCAATGAGATTTTGCTTCTGCTCTAAGAGTTCATTCCCTTGCGCATTTCTGATTTGATTGCAGATAGCCTTTGCCCGCTCGCCCAGCAGCTTTGTAGTGCTCTGCGCATTACCTGCCGATACCACATTCATCTCAGTTTCACGCTGAACCTGGTTGGCATCGTCAATCAGCCTATTGTTCTGCTTTACCAGAGCGTCAACATCACTATACAGGCTAAAGTTCTCATTTCTTTGCCGTTCATCCCGTTCTGCCTGAATCCGTAGTTGGCGCTCTCTTTCCAACTGCTCAGCCAGGGCGCGGCGCTGAGCAGCGGTTAATGTATATCTTGAACTTTTAGGTCCACTCACAGCAAATTCCTTCTCTTCATTTTGTAATGGAAGCACTTATTTCCCCAACACACATACTTTCTATTCTTGTTGACAATCTTTCTTCTGTTAAAGGTGAGGTACACACATCCAAAAGCTGAACAATTTTATAACTATGGTACAGCCGATTATAGAGCTTCATTAAATTGCGGGCAACTTCCTTTTGCAGCTTGTTTTTCTGCGCGTCTTCTTGTATTTGTCTCTTTTTTAGTTCTTGTGCCTGACTTAACACAAAAGACATATGATAAGAATCTAATTTTGAAAGTACTTCTACTATGCTCTCTAATGAAAGTGTTTGTTCGCTTATATTTATAGCTTCCTCATAAACTTTCAATCTATTCCTTAGGTCAACATTATTACAAAACAACTTTCGATTTTCCAGTTGTTGCTTCCGAAGTTTTTCTTGTATTTCATCTCGCTCTTTTTCTATCTTTCGTCTTTCTGCCTCTATGCTTTCCTGTACCTTTTCTAAATGCTGTTGTTCCTTTCGACTTAGCAACAGTTTTTTTTGCATATTCGCTTTTATTTAGTTGATACTCATTCGTTTTTTCTTCAATCTGTCTTTCTAATTTTTGTTTTTCCTGTTCTAGTTGAATGACTTTTTTGCTCAAAATATCATTTTGATTGCGAAGCTCTTTTTCATTTTTAGATGAAAATAAATCCATGCTTTTTTCAATCCCCGCACCCGTGCACATTCTTTATTGCCTAACTGTTTTCAGCTTAACCTTTTGCTTGATTTGATTATATATATCCTTATTGCTGGTGCATTCTCCGAGTAAATCAATTACCGACAATCTAAAGTCTGGCAGCTTTGGACCATCTCGGTAAGCATCCAGTGCTTTTCCCACTTGCCTTATTAAGCGGCCAGTATCAGCCTCAAACTTGACGAAGGTATCGACGAACTTAATAAGTATCACATTGCTGTTCAAATACTGATAAGTTATTGTATCTGCTGCAAATGTACCTATATAAATACCATCTCTATCGAATACCATAATGCCCTTATCAGTAAATAGATAGCATGTATGCAAGTCTGCAATGCTTAAAGGCTCGTTATTTGCTGTGAAATAGCAAAAATCATGTTGCTGGGCTGGATATTCCCCGATACGCATATTGTACGATGCGCAACGAATTTGATGCGTAGACAGATTTCCCATCAAAACCAATTTCAAATTCGTTGCCGTACCATTTCGAGCTAGAGCTATCTCGTTTTGCTTGGCATTGCTACTCGCGGCCAGCACACGCTTTTGTTCTTCTACTTTACCGCAACACCACTGGATTATAGTTTCGAGCTTTTCTACAACATTTTCGCTATCTGCTAATTTCTGGTTAATGTCAGAACTTTGCTTTTCCTTACTTGATTTCTTAAACAAAGAGAATTTCTTTCTCTCGCCGTTATGTTCCACTTTCTGAGCTTTAAAGGCTGCAACATTGGATTTTGCGTGTTTCAATTCAAGTTCTGCCATTTTAATAATTTCAGGCATCCCCGAAATAATTCTTTGGGCATAAGCAGTATCAAGAACAAATTTAAGAATATGCTTATCTTCCTGTGATAGTTTAGCACTTATTCGGACTCTTTGCTGATATTCCTTGGTTGCCAATCTGTCTGCCGTTAAGCGCTCTTCACTGGTATTAACAAGCTTTTTGATTGCCTCATCAAGCGCTTTTGTGTCAATTTCAAATAGCATATAAAGAGCCTCTACTCTGATTATATTGCTTTCGTCTGTTATTTCATTTTGTTTTCAATCCGTTCGACACTTTGCTTCGCTTTATTGCACTCGTCTTTTAATTTCGCTAATTGCTCTTTAAGCTTCTCAACATCTTTATAGTAGCTATCTTCTTGAAAAGACACAGTATCAGACCCACAATCTTTTAGTAACGCCAGCAATTCTACTACTCGCTCTTTATTGCCTAAAAGCTTTTGTCTTTCATTGGTCTCTCGTTTTAACTTATTCAAATTTTCTAATTCTTTTTTATACCGTAAAATAAGAGACGCTGGAACTTTTCTTTTTGTTGCATTCTCACCTTGCCCTTCCAATGCTTTCAAAGAAAATAAAAGAATTGCAAAGCAAATAATAATCAAAAATACGCTCGTTGGGTCACTAGCAGTACCCACAACAAAAATCCATATAAGAAAGAGGGCACCTGCAACTACTAAGCAGCCACTGTTTTGTCCCACTGTTATACCCCCTATAACTGCATAAATCGATAACTTCCTTTGTAAATACAATTTGGCTGATTATGCAAGCGTCTCATACCATTTCTTCACTTCATTGCCCTTGCCAAGAGCAATCAGCCATGCTTCAAACTGAGGCATCAGCTTTTTGTCTTCGCCCAGCAGTTCAAAGCAAAGCTTTTCAAACGATTCGTAGTTCTTATCCAATGTATTACTCAGATAGAGGGTCAGTTCATCCACGGTCCCAAATTCTCTGCCATCAAACTTGAAGACTTTATGTCCGGACAGCAGGTAGGCCACGACAAACTTCTGAACCATTTTGTCTCGCGTGCTATTCGAATACAAGCGATAGTACTTTTCTGCACTGGCAAGCGCTTCTCTGGCCTTCTTGTCATTGGGATTGCGAATTTCTTCGTAAGTAGACAATACCCCGTTCTGCAACGCATCATCGAAGTACTGGTCGTCACGCCCTGCCCACAATTCGTTGAGCAGCTCTTCACCAAAGTCAGAGACTTTGTTATAAATCCTTCCCTTCCACATCAGCTTGGTATTGCTGCTATCAATCTTATACAGAGCCTTGAAGAAGGTAATGTTTTCGAGCGTTCTGTCTTTCTCGACTGCTTCCTCAGCATCAATGCAATGTCCTGCTGTTTCAGGGTCAAAGCCTTTGAAGAACCCAGAAATCAGGCCACGGAACAGCTGCTTCTTGCCATCGTTCCAGTTGGTTGCAAGTGCTTCTACAAATTCGCTTCTGTTGGTATATGCTCTGCCCATGAAGGGATACGGCTTCATTGCTTCAGCATTAAAGGCAACGACATTATTGCTACCAGGCAATTCCTGTGCCTTGCCTTCGCACCATGCCTTGACTTGTTCATATCCCCAACGGCGATTCGGGTTGCTCTTATCTTTGCGATTCGTAATGTCGGGATATGTCAAGCCATTTACCAGGTCTTTCAGGTCCTGGGGCATATCATCGGGCAAAGGAATCTTCTGAACCGCCACATACTGGGCAATCTTCTCCTTGTCCATGTTGTCATACGGCGTTTTGCCATAGAACAACTCAAAGATGGTGATGCCGAGAGAGTAATAATCGGATTCTTCCAAGAACGCATTTCTGAAAGTTTCAGGTGCAGAGTATTCAGGAGTCATGCCTGTGCGGGTTACAACAACGGTCGCGTCATTTTCGCGGACGGAGGAAATGCCGAAGTCGATAATAGCGACACTTTGCCCATCATCAGACAACATAATGTTCGACGGCTTCAAGTCTTTATGAATGATGCCCACCTCATGCAAAGCATGAAGGCCCTCGTTCAAACTCGGAATAACCTCTTCTTTCAACTCTTCCAGCGTGAACTTCTCGCCTTTCAGACTACCATTTTTATAGTACGGTAGAATCTCAACCGGGAAGCCGTTGAAGCTGCCGGAAGCATAAATCTTTGCAACATACGGAGAATTGATAGACAGCAGCTTCTTAATGATTTCATCTTTGATAGCGCTTTTACGGCGATACACTTTTGCCACATAGGTCTGGCGCTTCTTTGTGCATAGGTACAGGTCAGCCTCGCCTGTAGGGATATCGAGCTTGCCGTTTACCGTGTAGTCGTCACACAGGACCGTCCCTTTCTGAATTTCAACGGATGAAACGATATCTGTATTGAGGACCGTAGCATTACCGGCTGCAACAGAAGGATTCAAAACGGTTGCATTAGAGTTTTCAATGTTAGGGTTAAGAACAGTCTCGTTTGCCATCTTTCATACCACTCTTTCGAATATATGTAATTGTAATTTACATCAACTTATAATAACTATTATACAAAATCAAGCGACTGATTTCAACATATTATTGTGCAACTGCATAAACAGGGGCACTTGTATTTCAAATCATGGCAATAAAAAAAGAGCCATCCTTCTAAAAAGGGTGACTCTTTGCCGCGTCACGCGTCCTCCTTGTCGCCCTGCGCCAGCAAAGAGCTGAGGCAATCTGCGACATGCGACAACGCGCTCCGGACCTCCTGCACGGCAACCAAGGCCACCGAGCGTTCGCAGCCGTCGGCGATGAGGCTTTCCACATAATTGTGGAGAGCACCATTGCTGGCGACAACAGTCGCACGGAGTGCCTTGGCGATAGCCGCCAAGCTGTCCGTTGTGGGCTCGACGAGGTCGAGATAAACCGTAAACGACTTATCACAGAGCTCGTCAAACTCCTGCAGCACAGTTGGAGAAGCATCTAAACGCAGACAATTCTCCTCAACCATGTCGCAGAGCAGCGCGTACTCGTGTGCCGGATTAAACCGGACACTTTCCTCGTCGAACGCGTCATCGTTGATGTGGCAGATAACTTCCAGGGTATCGAAAACAGAACTAGCAAACATAGTACATTCTCCTTTACAACTCAAAATTGTTATTACGGTTCTGACGACCCATTTCTGGGGGAATCAGTTGCTTCCACAAAACCGAGGATGCACCACCTTGCGGCAGCACCAATTATGATAATAAAGGTTCTGTATTCTGTTGCTACGCGGTAAAAGTATTATAACACATTCTCAATGATAGGACAAGGTACAACTCGAAAGATTCCAGACTTCTCACTTTTGAATCTTTCCTGCAAACCTGTTTTCAGGTCACTTCCTTATTATAATAGGGCTCACTCTATCCCGTAGGCATTCCAGACAATCAGACCGTGCTCTTTGATAGCTTCATTTACCATATCTTCTATCTTCGAGCCACCACCCGGCTTAAAATAAGCAATGCAGAACTGCGCTTTTTCAAGGGCTTTTCTTTGGCAAATTTCACGGTTTTCTGCATTATCAGCATCGCCACAAATAATAGTCTTTGCGTTATCATCTACTTTCAAAATGCGCTGGCGAATTTTGTCCGGGAACCGCATTGCTTTTCTTAGGCTCGGTAAATACTCCGTTAGGTTCACATATTTATTATCCTTATCCTCTCTCTTATACTTCAGCAAGCATTCGGCCACGATTAAATCAAATCCCGCATTCCCGCTGGATGCGAATGCTTGAATCCTGCTCTTGTTCAGAATGTTGATTTGATTTCGAATTGCCGCTCTGAGCAACGCCATGTTATTTGTTTTGCTCATTTTATTGGCATCTGGGCCAATTATGGCACATACTAATGGCTCATTTACAGCAGCCTGGTTATCTTTAGACCTTTGTTGCGCCTTCAAAGCATCCTTTACTAATTGACGCACCTGACTTACACAGCCTTTATCCAGTGAAGACGGATGTGCGCTCTGGTTGCGGATTTGACCGATTAGTTTGTACTTTCCAACTGTAACTGAATCAAGCAAGTGCTGTCTTCCATCTTCGATGCAATATCTACGCAGCGTATAGTAAATGTCTTTATCGTGATAACTGGTCGAAGCATAACTGAGGCTTGTCCCAATCTCTCCAAGCATCATTGAGCTCGGCTTATCTTTATTCGAGAATCTCTCAATCACGCTTTTGAAGTAGTCAGCCGCCCTGTTATTATCGTATGTATCTTTTTGGTAGCTTTTATCATGGATACTTTTCATATATGGCCTGATGACTACGCTGTTTGACTCCAGCTCAACCGCTCGGCAGTACTCAATCACTATCGGTGCAAAGTCAGCAGTTTCGTTCTGTTGACTCATTTTCTCAAAAGCAAATGCTGTTTGGAGATAATCTTGACATCTCTTCGAAAGTTCTTCCCAGCCATCTCCATACCAACTTTTAGCCTCGTCGCCGTTTATCTTTCCTTCTTGCGCTTTTACGGCCATACTGATAACAGCATGTATTGCATCTTCCATATTATTAGAATTCTCAAGCCCACTAGCGGCGGCACATTCAATAATATCGTTGGTAATCTTCGAGAACTTTGCTTTTAGCTCATTCGCATCTTTAGCCGAAGACATAAAATTTGTATCGTACTGAATTGGCTTATGTTCTGGCACCATCTTTTCTTTCAAGTAGTGTTCCGGATTGATTTTTGCAATGAAATCGGTGTATTCATCACCAAAAAGCAATTCAACACGCCGCAAAGCCTCTTCTTCGTCCTGACTTTTTTCAATCAGTTTTGCGTAAGCGTATGCGGCATCTCTGGAAAGAGATTTCTTGTATAGAGACACCCAGTTCAAATGCAACCTATCTGCAATCTCCGCATATTGCCCGTTTCTGTCATATGGAAAAAGAACCCGGTCTTCTTCTTTACAATATGTCAACATAAGGCTTTCCGCGAGAGGCACATAATTGTTCTTGCTCTCCGATATCTTCTTAATTTCGCTTCGTATATGCGCTGCTTCAGCTTCATACTGCTTCTTACACTTCAAGCTCAACGCTGCTTCAATATAGTCTTTGTCACGAAGCTCAGGAATCATTAGCATGTTCAGTAAACGGATTGCTGTTAGATATTCAGAACGAAGCCAGCCCTTCTCAGCTGGTGCTTTCATATCCAGCATGTCTTTATATTTTAAGAGGAACTGGTTGATAGCACTTTCGGAGGGGAGTTTTAGATTGTAAATTTCGTTGTACCCATCCAAAAAGTCACAGCCGTTACTACAGATATAGAGGATATATTTATTTTCATCACTATCAACAATCTCCGGTTTTGCATTTATGCTAAAGTTTGAGACCTCGATTGTCGTGGTGTTCTCAAAAACCTGTTGCAGCAACAATTAAATTTGCATTTTATCTGCTTCAGTGCGCGATACAATGTCAAAATGTTTGGGAATGCCAAAACAGAAAACGCCTTTACGACACAACACACGCGCTGCATTCTGTATTACCTTTTTGATTAGCTCGACATAGGAATCGTACTGCCGTTCATCAAAGAATTCTGCTGCTCCATAATCTAAGTATCTGAATCTGTTCAGCTCGTTATGTGCCTTACTCTGACTCGGTGAAATGAATGGTCGAAGAGACTTTTCCCCGACAGTTCCTCCCATATTTGTAGGCATAAATACCAAGACCAAATCAAAAGAGTTGTCATCACAGGATTCCATTACGGAAAGCATATCCAGTTTTTCATAAAGTATGTTCTTACTCATAGCTCTTGTCCTCTGTAATTGCTGTTACTCTATCCCATAAGCATTCCAGATAATCAGACCGTGCTCTTTAATGGCATCATCAACCATTGCTTTGGTCGCGGAAATGCTTACTGCTTGGTCGTTTTCCTGAGTGCTGACATCATCTGCGTAGTATGCTATACAGAACTGAGCTTTGGAGAGTGCGTCTTTTTGGCGTTTTGAAGCTTCGCCTTTATCTGAGGCATTGTTCACCATGATTTTTCCCCAGTCTTTGTTCGCATTTGCTTTTATGTACTTCTGGAGTTCATCGGAGACAATCTGATTAAAGCCGAATTTGCCTGTAAGCACAAAAATCTTAACACCACTCTGAGCCATCATTTCAATCTGGTTGGCAACTGCTTTCCGCATTTTTTCTGAATGGGGGTCGATTTTATTGCCTTTCGGAGAGCATACTACAGCACAGGTAAGTACCGTGCTGTGAGCAAACTTAGCTTCTACTGCCAACTGAGTCTTCAAGGCGGCTCTGACTAACTGCTTTGCTTGGCTTACGCAGCCTTTATCCAGCAAAGAGGGATGCGCACTTTGGTTTCTAATCTTGCCGACAAGCTGAAACTCACCCACGACATCTACATCAAGAAGCTGTTCTTTGTCATTCTCTTCGCAGTATTTCTTGAATGAGTAGAAAATATTCTTGTCGTCAACACTATCCGGTGCGTTTCTCATACATGTGCCGATTTGCCCAAGCATCATACCCTCTTTTGAATTGTTCCTCTGCTTTTCTACTGCACCTTGGAACTTTTGAATCGTCTTAAAATTGCCTTTGTATGTTTTATCTTGAAAGCCATGCGCATAGTAGTAATCGATATATGGCTTCATGACCACACTGTTTGTTTCAAGCTCCAAAGCACGGCAAAACTCGATGGCGATTGGTGCGCAGTCTGCGTTTCCGTTCTGCTGACTCAACTTTTCGTATGCAGCAGCGGTCTGAAGGTAGTTGCGGCATTGTTCGGATAGCAGTTCCCAACCTTCACCGAACCATTTCTCAGCTTCATCGCCGTTGATAATTCCTGTTCCTTCTCTTGCTCGAACGGCTAGACTTATGATAGCGTGGACTGCTTGCTCAACATCACCATAGGTTTCCTCGCCGCCGGTAGAAGCGCACTCAACAACCTGTCCTATCAGGTTGGAGTACTTGGTGAATTGGGCTTTCATTTCATTCAGCTCATCCGCAGAAGAAAGGAAGTTGGCATCATAGGTGCGTACCGTATGGTTTGGAATTTCAGTGCGGAGCTCATAATCTTCTTCCTTTATTCTCGCAAAGTAATCTGCATACTTGTATAGAGGAAATACCTCATCGTCATGGAAGTGCTGCAAGTCTTCCTTGCTTGGTGTTTTGTTTTCATATGCATATTCAACAAAGCACTCATGCTCTTGATTGATGGCTTCCCTAGACCTTGAGACTACATGCAAAGATGTCCATTGCATTCCGTAAAGGTTTGACGCCCAGGCATATTGTCCATTTCTATCATATGGGAAGAGCGCTTCGTCCGTCTTCTTACAGAATGTCTTTATCAAGCACTTTGATAAAAGCGAATAGAAAGATACACTCGTGTTTCGTCTCAACTTATTATATTCAGCCTGGAACTCCGCGAGCCGCTTCTCTTGCTTTTCTATTTCCTCTCCAAATTTATCAAAGTCTGCAATTTCTCCATTTTCATCAAGCGCAAAATTGATATCCCGAGCACTAATTTCTGCATTTTTGCTTAAAAGTGCCTCCGCCAAGCTGTCGTCATACAATTCGCTTATAAGAATCCGATTAAGCTCAGACAGTTCTTCATCACCAAATATACGACCACATAGTTCAGTTTTCCCGATTGGGAAATTTATAGTTCGAATCACATCTTCATACTTGTTAATAAATTTCGCTGCGGTAGGTGTTTGAACTCGCTGTAGGCTATAGATTGCCTCGCCTTCCTTTTCACTCCAGTTCCGGACCTTGCTACCGCAAATATAAAGTGTATATGGCGTTCCTCCTGCAAACCCCATAGTCCTTAAAAATGCCAGTTTGGGGCTCAGTACTGTGAAATGTGGCACTTCCAATTTTCTAATATCAGTAAATCTCTGCTGCAGCATCAGATTGATATTTGGTATATCTTTTGTTTCCCCTTTATCAATCCGCATGAAGTAAGTTGGTACTCCAAAACAAAAAGTTCCCTGTGGTCGCAGTATGCGTCCCGCGTTTTGAATCACCTTGCTAATCGTCTCAATATAATCGCCATATTGTTTTTCGTTGTAGAATATAGCATCGTCATAATCGGTCCAGCCTCGATGCCCTACATTGTCCGCATATATAAAAGGTCCGTTAGTTGTAAGTTTTCGCACTACTTCACAACTAATATTGAGCTTATCTGTATAGTAGTTGTTTTGCTCCATCCGGCCATCTGTTGGCATGAAAAGCATTATAAAGTCCTTAGAATTATCTTCACATGCTTCCATCACATTGAGCATATCAACATTCTCATAAAGTATGTTCTTGCTCATAGCTATCACCTTTACACTTTCGATTACACTATGCCATATGCGTTCCAGACAATCAGACCACGCTCACGAACGGCCTCGTTGACCATCTCTTCAATCTTAGAACCACCGCCCACTTTATAGTAAGCGATACAAAACTGTGCTCTTAAAAGAGCTTTTCTCTGACACGCCTCACGGGTTGCTGCGTTATCTATACTACCGGAAACAATAGTTTTCCTTTGTGACAAAAGCCGCATCACTATAATCAACATAGAGTCTTTTCCATTTTTCTACAGCGTCACCATGTTCGTTGTAAAGGAAGGCATCCGGTTCTCCAACCGCATCTGGTCCTATTGTACCACCCATATTAGAAGGCATAAAAAGCAATATGAAATCTTTAGAGCTATCTTCGCAAGCTTCCATTACGCTTAAAATGTCGAGCTTTCTATAAAGGATGTTCTTTTCCATAGCCCTTATCCCTCAAATTCAATATTCACCATACCATCAGCAGTAATCTTTAGGCGCATTGTCTTTATGTACCGCTCGTAGAATTGCTTCTGCTCTGCTTTGGACATCTCAATTCTGGTCTGGAGCAGCGCGACATTCACCATTTCCTGCACATTGAAGCTCTCAAAATGCTTGCTGACAAAGCGCTGGCATTCACTGAGCAGTGCATCGACCTTCATTTTGTGGGATTGTCCGCCTTGGCAAAACTGGTCCAAATAGCAAAAGGGAATATCACTGTCAATCATTTTCTGTACGATTTCGCTGCTGACTTTATTTTGCTCAACCATCACGAGAAATTTGGCGGTGGATACTGAGCTGATAAGTCCCCAATAATCAGAATCCGAAGAAAACAGCAAGAAACTATCCACTTTATTGACATAGTGCTCCTTGCAGCATCCCGCCACCAGCATCACATCCACAAGGCTTTTCCCGGTAAGGACTCGTTCTGACATTTGATGTTCAATGGCTGCCTTTGTATGTTTCTGAAGCAGATTCCAGGCGGAAGAAGCGTTCACATCATTGTATAGGATGATTTTCGTGATTTTGGCGAGTGTCTCCGGCTGCATACTTTGTAAAGCCGCGCACAGTTTCAGCGGGTCACAGTTCTCGCAATCAACGAGAGCAACCGTCTGTTCGCTGGCATCCACAAATCCATAAATGTTTCTCTTGGTTTCTCTTCCTTCTCCTCTGACATTAGAGTAGCCGGTGAATACCTCACCATTCTGCTGATAGAGTCTGCTCAGAAACTTTTCGTCATTATAGAGAAGATTGCCCTCCTCGTCTTTGCTCCACCGCCAGTTAATGAACATGCGATACGGATAGCGTTCAAGGTTTTCCATATAGTACTCGAAGACTTCTTTGGACTTCTTTGTGCTATTGCCGCCAGGGATGATAAATAGCTGCCGCACAAACTCCCAATTGACCCAGATTGGAAACAGAGATTTACAGGCGTCGATGTGCTGCTGCAATAGAGTATTGATTTTTGGAAGGTATTCTTCCAGCTTTGGATTCGCTTTTATGATATCGATTCCATCCTTGTGGAGCTGGTTGACCATTGCTTGTGTCTGCGGAATCGTATGCAGATTCTTCAGTTCCATCAGAATAAGCATTGAAAAGCGCTTGAAGTTCCGCTCTATCTCGGTCCGCAGGCCACAGAGATTACGAATGATGCGAGCATTTTTATTCTCGTTCAGTTGCTCATAAATATCCGCGTCTAACCCTGTATACTGGCTTTTCCAGTGGGAGTCTGGTACACCAATGAGGAAAGCAACCTTCGAGACAATATCATATTCCTCGCCGCGCCGTTCACGGTATTTTTCCCGCTTTGAGAGTTCCTCTGCTTCTACACCAATTTCGTTTTCCATACTTGTTCCTCCTCTCTTTAGACAGTCCATACAGCTTAAAGCCCATTGAGGTCCACTTTATAGGTCAGTCCCATCGGGATTTCCTCTTGCTTATAGAAGATTGCCATATACCAGGGCAAGTAAAGGATGTCGTCTTCTTCCTCCACATTGCCTTTGCAAAACACAATGGCTTTCTTTGCCTTCCATTCATCCACACTCATTACCTTATTTAATGCGGCGTGCTTTTTGTAGTCATTGCCGGATTTGATTTCGACCAGGTCGATGGCGGTGCCATCCTGAAGCACAAAATCCAACTCGCCATATTTCTTTGTATCGAAATAGTGCAGCGAAAATCCATTCGCTGTGAACATCTGGGACATGACATTTTCCAGGACACTCCCGAGATTGACTCCGAGGTCGCCTTGAAGGATGCTGAACTGAATGTTATCCATTGAAAGAGCACAAAGCAGCCCTGTGTCTCCTGCATACAACTTAAAAAAGCTGCGTTTTTCATTCAGCTTGAGTGCAGCTCTCGGCTCTTCTACATTATAGCAGGCATTTGCGGTCCCTGCGTCCGTCAACCAGTTGAAGCTATCGGCATAGCGCTCCATGCGTGCAGTGGATGCCAGGCTCGTGATGGTAAAACGACGGTTCTTTTCATTAAGCTGCGCTGGAATAGAATCAAAGATAGCTCTGATTTTGGGCCTGTCGCTCTCATCAGCATACTTGGTAATGTCTTGTCGATACAGCTCTATAATTTCGTTCTGAACATTGATGACTCGACCAATGTCATGGGTGTCAATGTAGGTCTGAACCACCTTTGGCATACCGCCAACGATGATGTAAGAGTAGAACAGTTTGTTCATCGTGGTGTGGATGATGTCTGCAACCGGAGCTTTATTTAGGTACGCTCTGCGCATCGTATCAATCGTAGTCTGCTGCACTCCATTGGCAATCATGAATTCCTCAAAGTCCATCGGATACATTGTATAGAGTTCCTCGAATCCGACTGGCAGTGAGCGAACCACTTTGTTCTTTACGCCGAGCAGACTGCCAGTTTCAATGTAATCGAAGCGACCATCCTCGACCAAGAACTTGATAGCAGTGCGGGCATTGGGGCATTCCTGAATTTCATCTAAAAGAATGAGGGTGTTTCCAGGAATCAGAGGCTTCCGAGCCAGTGCTGAGAGTCCTTCGATGATTGTGTTCGCGTCAAGGTCTCCATCAAACACTTTGCAGGCATTGGTATCCTGTACGAAGTTGAATTCTATGAAGCACTTATACTCCCGCTTGCCAAACTCACGCACAACCGTTGTCTTTCCAATCTGACGAGCACCCTGGATGCAGAGTGCTGTTTTCTTCTCCTGCTGCTTCCACTGCTTTAATTTATCATAGGCTTTTCGATAAAGCATAGATAAGCCCTCCATGTTAATTGTATATGCTCCTATTTTAACATAATGGTACAGCCTTTCTCAATGGCAGAGTGACAAAATTCAAGCATTTCAATTTGTGCATTGCGACATTTTTCCGAGCATCGCAAGTTATGTTGCGACACAATTCCAACAGTTTGGTTGCTTTCAAATGCACATTGTCTGCTGCTTCTCAAACGGCGAAAGAGATTCAGCATATAAAAAACACCCTCAATAGAGAGTCGGCTCTCTACCGGGGGTGCTTCCTGTAAATACATTATTGGAACAATGTTGATGTTACAGCTGCTATTTCACTTTTTAGAAACTAATTGCTGATACAGCTTCATCAATTCAGCAACACAAGCACTTTCACTCGTTCTGGCGGCAGTTCCTTTTGTGAATCCATAGGCATCCATGACAGCGCGGTCATTTGCCTGATGTGCTTTCCTTAATTCTGGCGGCATCGTTAGGTCGTCATAAAGGTCTGCTAAACTACAGTCCGGATAAAGGGCGCGGGCATCCAAGATAGATTGTGCCGTTTGTTCAATCTTAGCTTTTTGTTGCTCTGTTGGATTGGGCCAAGGAAAATTATTATATACGATTGTATTTGAATACTGATAGTCGCTTTTCATTCGCCCCGCAACGCTTCTCATCCAGGAATTATGTACATTTGAACATAGTATACCAAAATGGTATATTGAAGCATCCGGAATGAATTTTATAGTGTTATTGCAAATTATGTCCGGTGACAAAAAACCTAGCGGTATGTACTTCCGATTTTCAGAAGAGACTTTGGGGATTACAATATAGTTCCCTCTTGGCTGCCTTATTTCTGTGAATAGGGTTGGAATATCTGCCTGCTTACGCGTCTGCGCCTTTGAGCTTGATAAACGATATGTTCGAACTTTCTGAACTCGTACAGATAGTTCCGCGTTATTTCTTATCTCAGCAGGAGAGGCACCCACAAGCCATAAACAATATTGGCACTTTCCGTTGATGAAACCTTGGCTATTGTATGCTTTTCTACAATACCTTTTTGCATCAGGATATTTTCGGATAAATTCTTCATACTCATCCACAGACATATAGAAATTGCCATCGTCCGTGGCCTGATTTCCTGTAGAAATCTCTGGAACATCACAAATGGGATGCGCTCTGCTTCCGACTAAAATATTGGGCGCATTGACCAAATAAGGATTTATGTTTTCAACCTCAGTATATCTTGTCCCGCTGAATAGCTTTCTTGGGTGATTATATATCCCTACGCAAAAACCTATAATCACGCAATGTACATTTGCCTTCGTATTTGCTTCGCTTGACCACACAAAAGTACGATAAGCAAAAATAATTTTTGTGTAGTATTGTTTCAGTTTTTCCCATAGTACAGGCGGTTGCTCGCCTTGTGTAATGGAGTTAGTAGAAACAAATGCAGCGTGAATATTTGTCCCCCTCATATATTCTGCTGCTTTGATATACCACCCTGTAACATAATCAACATTTCCAACGCCTGAAATGCCGTCGCCGTACAATGCAACCAGCTCGCTCTTTTGTAATGGAGACTGTTCTTTCTTCCCAACAAAAGGCGGATTTCCCATGATATAATTTAGTTTTGCTTTTGGCACTACATCAAGCCAATTTAAGCGCAGCGCATTCCCTTCTATAATATAAGCATTCGTTTTAAGCGGTAAAAATTCAAGCCGAAGAGAAACAATTTTTTCTGTCTCCTGCATCATTTGGCTCTCTGCAATCCAAAGCGCTGTTTTCGCTACCGTTACAGCGAAGTCATTGATTTCAATGCCATAGAATTGGCTAATAGAAACCTGAATACCAACCGATTTGGCGTCCATGCCTTGCATTGCAGTTTGTCCCAAGCTGGTCTTTCGTTCTTCGGAAAGGATGTCGTTTTCAAGCCGTCTTAGACTAAGATAAGTTTCAGTAAGGAAATTTCCGCTTCCGCAAGCCGGGTCTAAAAATACCAAAGAAGATAATTTGTCGTGAAAGTTCTGGATATAAGTAGAGCGATAACGGCTCATGGGGCGTGCCTTAATCTCTGCCCACTCCGCTTTAAGGTCATCTAAGAACAGCGGGTCTATTACCTTATGGATGTTCTCAATACTGGTATAGTGCATACCACCAGTACGACGCGTTTCTGGGTTCAATGTGCTTTCAAACACTGCGCCAAAAATAGTGGGACTGATTTCAGACCAGTTGAAGTTCTCACTCGCCTTCACCAAAAGCAAGTCACGAATTTCGTCGGTGAACGGCGGGATTTCGATACTCTCATCCGAAAACAGCCCACCGTTGACATAGGGAAACTCTGCTAATTCCGGGTTATCATTTTTCAGGTAAGGGTCACGGTCTTGCTGTTTCGTGTCCAGAACGCGGAACAAGTCAATCAAAGCCTTGCGCATAGCTCTCGTTTCAAAAGCCGCAAGATAATCATGAAACATGCCGTGATGGCCGAAAATTCCTGCATCCTCCGCATAAAGGCAGAAGACCAGACGGACACATAACTTGTTGAGGCTCTTTAATGAGTGTTCGTTTTCTGGATTAGCATACTGCTTGTAAAACGCATCGTACAACTGACCAACAATATCACCTGCAGCGACGGAAACTTCCATCTCACGCTTCAAATGTTCGTTTCCTGCTTCAACAAGAAATTGCAAGCGATAATAATCTTTCTCTAAATCAGCCAGCTGGATTTTCTCCGGTTCGCCACTGGGGTGTTCCATGTTGTAAACATAGAACTCAGCAAAATTGCTGGTCACTACCCAACGAGGATGCTGCGATAATGGCAACTCTGCAATGTATCGTTTTGCCTGTTGGAACGGCGTAAGCATCGTACCATCAGACTGCCTAATAGGCTTGTTCAGGTCTTTGCCAAGTCCTTTTTGCTCAATAAGAACTCTCGTAGACGGAATCGTTCCATCAATAAAACTGGTATGGTCAAGATGAACCTGTCCTTCAAAGACTATGAACTGTTCCGGTTGTTCCACCCCATACACATCGCGAAGAAGCGAGAGCCAAAAGGATTGACTTTCGCCCTTTTCATAGCCCTTGTCCTTCCAATACTCTGCAAATTTCTTTGCCGCTTTCTGCTGTTGCGCGGTGGTCATAACCTTCACCCCATATAAGCAATATTCGCTATTATCATACCATAATTCACACGCAACATCAATTTATATGGGCGAATTGGCTCATGTCTAATTTGCTGGCAATTTTGTGTTTCTGACAGCATCGCTGTTTTGTATGAATACTGTAATAAGAAAAAATGGGGCAACGGCCATTGCGGTCGCTGCCCTATCTACTTTTATTCTTCGTCGTCCGGCTCGCTGCCGTTATTTTCGTGATGCGCGGAATACCAGACATAGTACCCTGCCACACCAGCAAACAACACAGCTGTAACGATAAACGCTGCCTTCAGCCCTGTGCTATGGAACACATCGCTAACACCGGCTGCAACAGACTTTGCTGCAACAATCTTTTCTGTTGTGTTGTGCGGTGTTGCCTGCTCAGTTTGGCTGCTCGTGCTGGATTCGCTATTACTGATGGTTTCTTTCTTGTCGCCGCCATCATTCGGCTTTTCGGTTGGTGTTGTCGGCTTTACGGTCGGCTGCGGTGTTGGTGCAGCCGGTTTTTCGGTCGGAGCAGGTGTCTCTACCGGCTGGCTCTGGCCTTGGCGGGTGCAAACAATCTCAATCGTAGATGCATCTTTGCCAATCACAGTATCTTTAACCGTCACATCATAACCTTTTACCGTAGGCTTAACCACCGAGTAACTCGCGCTTTTCTCAATTCCCGGAATCGTGAGCGTCCAATCTTTCTCCGCTTTGACCGGCTGGGCGTCATCGTAGATAGACTTGCCGTTTTTATGGATATCTACCTTGATACTGTCAGGGCGCTTACCATCGGCATTGTTGTTATCTACCCAGGTTACTTTTACCACAAGCGTTGTACGCTCTGGTGCGGGTTTGATGGTGTGTGTTGCTTTGACTTCCATCACGCCATCTTTTACATTCGCGTTTTCGATGGTCGTCACATACCCGGCAGGCGTTTCAACATCAACAGAATAAGTACCAAGTTTCGGCATCTTGCTGGCCGTAAAGGTCCAATCGTTAGATTCTTTCACGATTACCGGCTCATCATAGCAATTAACACCATCGCGCTTCAACATCACTTTCAGGTAAGATGGACGCTTGCCAATCTGGTCGTTGCTGTCATCCCATATATTTTCCAGCTTAATTGTGATGGTCTGGAACTTTGAATCTTCTTTCAATTCATGGGTGGCAGTTACCTTAATATTACCGTTTTCGTCAATGCTGTCAAGTTTGACAACAGTAGTATAACCATCCGGCGTCTGGATTTCGACTGTATAGTCACCGCTTATAGGCACATTCTCAAAATCAACAGTCCAGTTGTTCTCGGCTGTCGCTGTTTTCTCTGCGATAACCCGCTTGTTGCGCATCAGCTGAGTTTTGAGCGTGTCGGGGCGCATAGAGTAAGCGTTGTTTTCATCGTTCCAGATGTTATTCAGCTCAACGGAGATATCGTGTCGAGCAATCTTAGAATTATCGAGGGTGTGGGTAATCACAAACTTCTGATTTCCATTCTCATCCACGGTATGTTCGGTCACTTCGGATTTATAATTTTCTACTGAATCGACATTTTCAATTTCGTAGTTTTTATCGTCCTTCCCTGCTGTAGTGCCAGTCCAATTTTCGCTGGTAGCTGTAACAGGTGTAGAGCTCTCGCCGTCAGAAACCTTCACTTCCACAAAATCCGGGCGCATCTCGTAGTCGTTGTTATTGTCGTTCCAGACATGTTCAACGGTTACTGTAATGTCCTTGGCAGGAATCGGCGTCGGCACCGGGGGCTCGGTAGGTTCAGGCGTGGGTTCAGGCGTTTCGGTCGGCTTCGGTGCTGTGCAAGTCCGCGTGACCGTCACATCCATATTGCCCTTACTGTCAGTTTTTCGAGTCACAACATCTTTATAGTTTTCTACATCTACAGGCTCAACGATATAGGTCTTGGCTGGCAACTTCTCTGCCGTTGCTTTCCAGCCGTTTTCCTCGGTCATTTCGATGGTTCCAATCGTGGTCGCATTCTCATCGTAAATCGTTACAACAGAAGTATCCGGGCGATATTCACCATTGTACCCATCGTCTTCCCAAACGGTCTGGACTGTAATGTCTACCGTCTTAGGTTCAGGCGTCTCTGTGGGTGCTGCTGTCGGCTTAGGAACTTCTGTCGGTGCAGGTGTCAGCACCTGGGTAGGAGTAGGTGTCGGCTTCTCAGTCGGTGCAGGCAATTCCGTAGGCTTCGGCTCTTCTGTCGGTTTCACAGTCGGTTTCGGAGTAGGTTTCTGCGTAGGCTCCGGGGTCGGCTTTTCCGTAGGAACCGGTGTCTCAGTAGGCTTCGGCGTTTCAGTAGGAGCCGCTGTAGGCTTTACGGTTGGCGTGGGCGCTTCCGTAGGTTCCGGCTCTTTTGTCGGCTTCGGCGTTTCTGTGGGTTTCGTAGTCGGTGTAGGCGTGGGCTTATCGTCAGCTTTGATGAAAGTGCCTGAATACCCCCACTTATGGCCCTCTGCCTGACTGGTAAGACTCTTAGCAACGATGCAGCCATTATAGTTGCCACTGTCGAGCGTCACATCTGCATTGGGAGCAATTACATGACCAAAAAGGCTTGTGCTGCCAATATGCAGCTTGGTGGCGTTCGGGAATACCCACAGAATGTTCGTTCCATTGTCGGAATTTTCCGATGCATGGAGGTCGTTGCAGGTGATGCCGGGAATGTTGATGTCCGTACCGTAGTCGATGACCACAATGTCTTTCTGGCTGGAAGGCACGGTCAGCATCGGATATCCGGCAGAGTTGAAGTCGATGGTGTAATAGTCGCTGCCGCCATTGCCTTTAATCTGACCGTACTCAACAGGCTTTACTTCAATCCCCTGTTTTTTCAGGGATTCTTCACTGAAATTGTTCTGGACAGAGGAATTGATGGCTTCGAACGCAGCATCCATATCGATATAATCGTCATCAAGACGGAAAGGACCATCTTTCGCACCGCTGGTGTAAGTAATATCCTTGCCTTTGTTGGCAGAACCAAGATACATGTACACACCATCGTTATCCGGGTGGTATGCGTCGCCGCCAAAATTCGTGACTTCGCCACCGACAAACGAGCTGACCTTATGCTTTGCACCGGTCTTGCCAACCATGTTTCCAGACAGGTTCAGATTGCCGCCAATGGCAACCTCGCCCACTGTATGGATTGTGGTGACATCGTTCTGCACAAACAAATTGAAATTGTTGAGGATGTAATGCAAGTCATAAGACCCGCCATCCCGCAAGTAGGACCTGTTAGAGGGTTTCATAACCGTTCCTCCTGCGGCATAAGCTGTGGCAGGGGCCACGCTGCCAAAAACTACCGCCACTGTTGTAATGGCTGCAAGCAGACGCTTTTTCAATTCTCCTTTTCTCATAATATATCTCCTTTGCGTACCAACCACTGAAAAGTCTTTTGTCAAAACCATTGCTTTGACTTTCAAGGCTCTTCGAATACCACTTATCCACAGCTTTCAGCCAGCTTGATTTCAAAACTGTTGCCTGTCATCCACCACGAAGAGGTAGCTGCTTTGGATGACAACCCACAAAAGCGGGCAACTACTGAATTTGCTCTTTTGGCTCACCGCCAGTTTTCTTCGGTTCTGCGGCCTTTGCGGGCATATTTGGTTTTGTCCCGCATCACGGTTGGACGGAAAGCAGACCACGAACCGTTACGGCTCCGTGCGGCGTCCGCTTTCTTCTCGGACTTAGAACGCTTGTCCACGAGCTTGATTTTACTCATCGTTATTTCCTCCAATATCTATCAGTTGGATACCATATATGCACACGCTGGTCGTTTTCTGCTTTTCCTCGGCCATCCGTTGATGCAGGTGGCCGTAGAGATGGTACTTCGGTTTGTTCTTTCGTATGTACTTGGTGATTCCCACGAGCCCTGCGTGAGGGTCCTTGGCGTACTGCACCTTGGTATTCACGAACCAGCCGGTGTAAGGCTTATCGTGCGTGATGAGCACATCGCTTTTCGGCAACTTCTTTGCAATATCGATGCTCTCACGCTGGGTGAGGAACATGTTGTCACTTGGCTTGTACCGGAGCGAGCCACCAATGCCTGCAAAGCTTACTCCCTTGATGGTTTTAGCTTCGCCATGCAGGTCGTCGATGCCTACTTTCACCAGAGCGTCAACCTCATCATGGTTGCCGCAAACGCCAATAACCGGAATTCCTAGAACATCTGCCGTGTGCTTGATGATTCGGAGGTCTTGTATAGAGATATCGCCAAGTGTCACAATGACATCAGGCGCGTCCTTTTTCGCCTTGGCTCCAAAGCTAGTCAGTTCCACTGAGTTATGGAAATCAGCACAACACAACAGTTTCATGCCGGTCATTCTCCTCGTTTCATCTAACAGCTATCTGCTACCGGTCTTTTTTCCGGCATTGCCCATCGTCCGCCTCGTGGAGGCTGCTGTTTTGGACGACTGCCCACCAGTGGCGGTGGACTTTCTTGCTTATCGAAAGCATTATAGGCAACGCTCTGCGACAGTGCTTTCGAGCATATTGAGTATGGTAGTTAAGAGGATTCTGAACAAATAAGCTTGAAGCATATATTCCCTATCGTCCTCTTCGCTCATGGCTTCTCCCTTTGCAGCCATATCTGCGATACATTCCGCACTCTGTGCGTAGCCGCGAATCTCTTCCACCGTCTTGCAAAAGCGTTCGATATAATCTTTGCTGATTTCTTCGCCAGGCTCAGCATCCGACATACCGATTCCGCAATCAAAGGACAATGTGCCACTTCCGATTTTGAATCGATACCTGCCGTCCTTGATGTAGAAGGTTACTTTAGAGTTTGCCATGCTGCTATCAATTTCGCCGAGACTGCTCAGGTTGATGCTGGCGATATCTTTCAGGGTGCTCTCAAATTCATTACGAGTCATAATGTCGTCTCTCCTTTTTTCAAATTGCAAAATTGGTTTTAACTCCAGCTTCAACTGCCATGTCAATCATCTTCTGACACAAGAACATGTGACTGGCAATGGCTCGGTTATAGAACTTTCGCCATTTCTTATCGACATGGCCCTCGTTTATAGCCGCATTTCTGTCTCGAATCATCTCCATCCCAATGCCACACATTGCAAGGACCATATATCTCAGATATTCCTTGTCCACTTCCTCGTCCATTTGGCTGTCCGGTATTTTCATCGCGAAGTCGATGTGCATATCTTCTTGCTCCATGACAAAGCGGTATTTCATGTGGTTATCTACACCAACGATAATGTGGAAGCCCTGCTTGCTGTTGGGATTCAAGTGACAGAAGAGGGCTAATTTCTGTTCAAGTTCACGACAAGTCATAGTGTTATTTCTCCTTTTTACTTAATGTTTGTTATTGGTTAGTGGGCGGCTCCCATGGCATCGAATCTCAGAAACGAAAGCTCTATCCCCAGATACGCGATGCTATTCACAACCTTTTGGTCGAACCGCATCTTCTGGCGCTGCTCCGGCGTTGCGGCAAGGAAAACATCCGGGTCAACCTCAGGCAGTTTCGCCAGTGTGGCAGCTGTTGCATCGCTGTAAGCATCGCAGAACCGTTTCAGATTCTTGGCGCTTACCTCCTCGTCAGGCTCCAGCTTATCCATCGCTACGGCGAAGGCATGAGCCATCTCCCCTCTCACGAGTTTGAACTGGTACTGCCCATTCTCAAAGCGGTTCTCCCAGTGGTAGGGGCTATTACCGCCGATAGCAGCATCGCAAATCTTGGTCAGTTTGTTTTCAAATTCAGTACGCGTCATGATGTTTTCCTCCTATGCTATCTGTTCTATGTACTTTGTGCTTTTCCGTTCTGAGTACTGTTATTTCGCAGCCAAACGCTCGAGCTCCTGCGTTAAGCGCATAATGCTGGACACGACATTCTTTCCAAAGCGTCTTGCCGCTTTCTCAGCCTTGCGCCCTTCGCCTTCGACCTGAGCCACAAAATCCGTCTGCGTTGCGGCCAGCCCAAGCTGGGCCATCACCTTGCAGAGCATTCCAATGTACTCTTTATTAACTTCTTCATTGGGGTCAAACATTGACAGGTCAATGTCGGAGTTGAAGAAGAGCTTGCCTTGGGTAATCCACAGGTTGAGGATTCCTTCTTCGTTCTGAACGAGGCTGATGCCGTAATCATCACGGTGGTTGTTAGGGTCGCGCATAGCGTATTTGGTCATTTCGGTTGCAAATTCTTTACGAGTCATAGTATTTTTTCTCCTTTTATTTGTTATTGGTATATGTTAAATGTTATTTGTTCGGGCTGAAGATTTACTTTTTCGTTCCTCACCTCCTTTCGTGTTTTCATCACACATTTGCGTCTTTTATTAGTTGCTCCGGCAAAAAGATTTCTCCTTTTGTTCTTTTGCGATACTTGCTCGTTTCGGTTTGGTATCCGCATCAAGGCTCCACGCGAGAGACTCAATCGCACCGGAGAAACCTCCACAGATATGATTCTTGTCTCCCCATTCGACAATTCGCTCTCGCGCTTCGGGTGATACGGAAACCGTATACCGCTTTTTCTTACGCATTTGTCATTCCTCCTGCTTCTGGTTCTTCCACCAGAGAATGGCAACCACACCTACAACAGCCAACATGACGAGAATCACCACAACTGTCATCATTGTACCGATGGAAGGCCCATTGCTTTTGACTTCCTCAACAGGTGCTTCACTTGGCACAGGAGTTGCTTCGTCGGCAGGCTCCTCGCTATCTGCGGTTTCTTCATTCGAGTTCATCGTGTTTGCTTCCTGGACAACACTATTGTTGTCATGGCTCGGTGTGACAAGTTTCGCATCAGGATGCGCTGCATCGGTAAGAGTCAGGTGAAATCCTTCATTATCGTTTGTGGTCAGCGTATCCTGCTCACAGGCCACGGTAAAGCGGTCATCGCCATCTTCAAGGACCTCCGTTCCCGCAACCTTGTATCGGCCTTGTGCCACATCTGTAGCGACTGCCGTATAGTTGTTGGATTCGTACATCTTCATGGTCACGACATCACCGGTAATCAGATTCTGAACATAAACTAGAACTGTGCTTCCGAAAGTTTCCGGGACGGTAAGCCAGCAGCCAATCTGACCTGTAGCATTCGTGTCGAAACCCTCGTCGTTCTCAATCGTCTCTTCCTTATCGTAGTTGCGGGGATGCCCGGTAATCTGTTCAAAGAAAGATACGCCGCTGACATCCAGATAAACCACCGTGCAGGAGCCTGCTGTCACTTCAATGGTGTAAGCATCATCGCGAGCTTCAACCGGATAATCCATTGCGGCGTCATTTGAGAGCATGTACGAACAGAAGTAACGGCCAGGTTCAAGTTCCGCTGAACCCACGAAAGAGTTGAGACCGTTCAGCTTTACGCTTTTCAGCGTCTCATCCGCAGGACCATGAGAGATGTTGGCGCGAACCGTTCGGTCAAGCACATCATTCGGCATCGTTGCAACTTCAAAGACAATCACACCGTTGTCGGGATTTTCCGGCTCAACTTCGACATCCGTCATCTGATTAACCCAAGTATTTCTATCTGTTTCCTCAACAGCAACAGGATTTTTTTCTTCTGAATCTGTGACTTCCATTTCGTCTTCTGCGTAAGCTCTCATCGCCGTCAGCATCACACAAACAATCATCACGACTGCCATCACTGCTGCTTGAAAGCTGCGTCTTTTATTCGCGGTTTTCATAATGTTCACTCCTTTGCGTCATTCGTTAGTCGTTGGGGCTAAAAAATATTGCTGGCAGATTGTCCAGCTCTCATTTACTGATTCTAGTATACCACCGTCTAATGATTGTGTCAATACTTTGTGCGTAAAAAATCTGCAAATAATGCATACTTTTTTGAGTGCCAATAGCGTTGCACAAAAAAATAGGAGCCGCCCGAAGGCGACTCCTTTTTATGGTTTGTCTTAGAATCCAGTATAGCGGTAATACCGGCAGTTATACATTCCGGCTTCAGCGTTGGTCCAGCTGTTTACGCAAGAGCCACGCGAACCAACGCACTCGCCCCACATAGCTTTACCACCACTTACGCCAAGAAAAACCCTCACATGTCCCATGCTGCCGCCGTTATCTGCGGAGAGCATTACCTGCATATCTCCTGGCTGCATCTCACTCACGGAAATCTCCTGCAAGTCAGCCGCACCAGGATAGTCTGCTGTATTAACGGCATCAAAGCTGTAGCCACATAGCCAGAACAGGTATCGCACATAACCAGAGCAGTCGTATGCACCTTTTACTCCAACATTGCCGGGACCACCAACAGGCTTAGAACCAAGAGAATAGCTGAACTGGCCGCTGTTCGCAAAAGCAGCAGCTACGATTCTTTGCCGCCCATCAGAGATGTTGCTGAAATCCATACCGTCAAGGAACTCATTCACTTCTTCATCCGTAAACTTTGAGCCAAAGCTCTTACACTTAATGCCCTTTGTCACACCGTAAAGCTCCTCCCAATCGGAGGCGTACAGCAGTTTTGCCCATGCGACATTCCCGTCGGCATCTACACCATTTTCATCATACCAGAAAGTGAATCCATCGTCACCTTCAGGCAGTGTTACGGTTTTGGTGTACCGTGCAGCTGTGCCGCCGGAGTATGGCTGCATGTACTGATTCAGCTTGGTCACAGTACGGGTCAGTATTCCATCGTTTACGGCATGTGCCAGCGGAACCAAAGTACCGGTGCCGCCTTTAACACCATCTTCGTCTGTTTCCACATCATCGGATTCGGGTGCGTCGGGTTTCAGGCAGGGGTCGGTGTACTCGTCATAGCCAACCAGGTAAACTGTGCATGTCAAATCGTAATGGCCGTGCAGGCTATCGTTGAGTTCTCCGGGACACCAGGGAATCGCTTCATAGCTGTCCCCTTCCCCGCCAAAAGTGACGGTGTAAGTATCGCGTTCTTCATGTTCATCGTCAAGATGAGTTACAACCGTGAACGATGCGGACAAACCATCGTCAGGCTTGACGAACCAGTCATTCAGGTTTCCTTTATAAAGGTTGCAGGAAGACGCATCAATCACGAGATTGCCATGGACATCTTCGGAGCTGATTTCGCCACCATCTGAAACGACCGTGTACTCATCAGGAAGTTTCGTCAATTCGGATTCATTTGCTCCATCAGGGAGCTTGTTCTGAAAGTAGACATTGACATCATGTTCACCGTCATCTTCAACTTTGGTTTCGGTGACAACTTTATCTTCGCCATGACCGTTATTCCAACGCCAGATGCCATCCACATCATAGTCACCGCATTCGGGATTATCAACCTCACAGCTGTGCTCCGATGTGGTCAGCTTGTAGTCCTTGATGGTTACGCTCTGACCGTTATCACGGTATCCGAGTACACAGCCACCTTTTACGAGGCAGGAGTACGGATGGCTCTCGCGTGCCGTTACATCCAAAGCATACCCTGCAAGGTCACGACAATAGGTAAAGAAAGCGCGGTCATCAGAAGAGAAGAGATTGGCAATATCGTTGGAGCTCGGCCAATTCTGCTGATAGTACACCGCCGCCAAAGAGATAATCTCAGCAGTGTTATTGGAAATACCGTTTTCATATTCCCATGTGACACCGTGCTGAATATTATCTGAGGTCTTACCGTCCAGCGTGGTATAGCCGTAGGGATTGCCCAGCGGGTCAGTCTCGCCTCGGAACGAATCGTATACAGACTGCAAGACCACTTCATCGCGCTCGTTGTTAATCTTATCGACAATTTTCTGGATATCCGCTTCATCGTCAGCACAGAAGACATTCAATACAATAAATACAACCATAAAGATGCAGACAATGATAACCGTAACAAGAAGACCGACAGGAGTTGCAATCAGCGGAAGAATCGCTTTACCGGCAGTGGCAACCGTCTGGCCGATGGCTTTCACACCGTTGACTACGAGCTGCGCTGCGGCTTTTGCCTTAGCTGCTGCAGTCTTTGCCATGGATGCAACTTTCAAACCGGCCTGCTTTACAGCATTCAGAACTTTTTGCCCCGCAGATGCCTGTTTCATCAGGTCGACCTGCGAAATCTGACGAGCAATGAGGTTTTTGGGAGCCTTGGGTTTCGGAAGGAATTTGTTGACAACCAAGTCATTGACCTGTTTATCCACCATCTTGCGCCCAGGGCTTACCGTTTTAACCACTTTCTTCGTGAGCTCTACGGTCTTCTTCCCGGCCTTGTATGCCCCTTTCCCCAAAGACTTAGACAAGCGGACCACATCGCGCGTGTTGTGGATGCCCTCCGCGAAGTCTGCCATGGCATGGAGTCCGTCTACATCCGTCTGGCGCATCGCGTCACCGAACTTGCGCAGCGCAAAGTGCTTAAACATGTGAGTACCGGCTTTGAAATATTTCGCCGCTTTCGTACCCTTCATGACCTGGAAACGACTTTTCAGCAGTTTCTGCGCCTTGATGTTCTTCATCAGAGCGTCTGCCAGTTCACTGGCATTGCTGCCTTTGAGTTGGGCGAGCAGCTGTTTCAGCGTACCGTTCTCCATTGCTTCAACGAATTTCTCAATGTCTCCGGCCCCGATTTTTTCAAATACTTCCGCAGGCACTGCTGCTTTCAGAGCGGCCATCTGCTGTGCGGTTTGAAGCGTCTGGAATTTATAGAGCTGTTCTACTCCTTTCAGGTCCAGACCGCCAACGCTCTTAACGCCATATCTTGCAAGAGCTTCACTGTCAAAGAACTGGTCCAGAGCACGAGCGTTCTGGTCAAGCCATGTACCAATACCTTCTGCTTTGAGCAGGTTTGCTTTCAGCTTCAGAAGGTTCTCACGAGTTTTCTGGGTAAGGTCCGTTCTGGCAAGAATTGCATCGATGCCATCGGGAGTTCCAAGAAGCGGAGCAATGTTCCCTGTTAGACGCAGTTCCTTGTTGATGCTCACCAACAGCTGGTTTCTTTCACGCTTCAGGTCTTTCAGAATTTTCAGCTGGTCTTTATCAAACTTTTCCAGAGCTTTCGCTTTCTTGATGTCCCCAGTCCCCTCTTTGATGAGTTTGGCTCCTGTGCCTTTGCTCATGTAAAAGGTTGCCAATGCCAGAGTCTGGATATCGTGTCCCATCTCAATGGCGTTGTCTGCACCAGAATCGCGAATTCCTTCTTCGACTGTAGCCATCACGACCGCGATGGGCAATGCAGCGGCCTTGCGGGCTGCTCTGAATACCGTTTTGCTGTACCGAGCTTTATAGTATTCGAAGTTGCTCATCCTTTTTGGATTTTTTCGAACTGCGGCAGAATTGGAAGGCTTATCAGTCAGCTTTACACCAGATATGGCTTCGATTTTGCTTTTCATGGCATTGCTGTCACTCGCTGCCTTAATCTGAGCCTTATATTCTACAAGTGCAGCCGGTTCCTTATCGCCTTTCTTACCGTTCGCATTAAACTCGCGAATCACGCTTGCATCCAGCGCTTTTTGTTTTGCGGTGGCGGCGCTAATTGCCATGCCGCTCGTATCTTCCTTGATTGAGAAAACCTTGCGAGCATCTTGTTTAAGCAATTCTCCACGAGACCTTTGCACGCTGAATTCCATCGAAGGAGGAGCAGCAGCTTCTTTCAAATCCCGCTTGCTTTTCGTCTGCGCTGCCATTTCAGGTAAAGCCTGCGCCCGAGAAGCAGGGTTCTTGGCAGGAGATGCGACCTTCCCGGCAATGGAAGTACTGCGCAAATCCTTTTGTACGGAAATGGCGGCACCCCTGCTTGCCTTTGCCGCGAAATTCATAGTGCCGGTATCTACGGCATCGGTAGTCGTGCCTTCTCTGTATCCGCCGCGTTTACGAGGTTCTTTAATCGTAGCGGCTGCAATCTCTTTGTTGATGATGTTATTGTCGCTTGCCGCTTTGAGTTTCGTTTGATAATTTACGAATGCGGACGGTACTTTTTCATCATCTTTGTAGAGCGGATTGGCTTTTTTGCTTTTGTTATATTCGCGGATGATATTTGCGTCTAGAGCACTTTGCTTTGCTACACCGACCGGCAGCGCAATTCTGCTTTTATCTTCCGCAATCGGGATAGCTTTGCGCGGGTCCCGATTCTTGGCTTCCTGCAGATTGTCTCGTTGTGAACCATAGTGCATCACATTGAAAGTCGGGCTGATATTCAGGCTGATGTCCGCAGACTTCGAAGCGTCAAAAGCACCAGACTTTACAACCCGATAGCGCTGTTCTCCGCTTCCTTGGGTTTTCACTTCATATCCTGCGGGTTTCTGCAACACGGGAGGCTGTACGGAAACAATCGGCGCTTCAACAGGGATTCCAACATGCCCATCAGCGGTCTTTGCGGTTTTAGCGGCTTCGTTAAAAGCCGTACTGCGGTCCATGACATTAGGAGTCACACTGCCCGCATTTGCACTGCTCTTTTGCGTGCTGTACTCTCGGTTTTCTTTAATTTTGAAATCTTCATATTTGCTGCCGACAAAATGGTTGTCGTTTGCAGCTTTGAGCTTTTCCCGATAATTTACAAGCTCAGGAGGCTCATTATTGCTATTCTTATAAGAAGGGTTCCGTTCGCTATTGATGTCGTACTCACGGATGATGCTTGCATTCAAGGCGCTCTGCTTTACCATTTGGGGTGAAAGCAGAACATTGTTGGAATCTTTCGATGCTGCAAACACTTTGCGGAATTCCGGGCTGGAAAACTCTGCGCGATAATTCTGCCGTGTCTCAGGCTGCACTTTATAGTGCTCCGGACCAGCTTCAAAACTTTTTTCTGTCTTTACCCGTGTTTCCGCTCTGGGCACAGCAGGCATTTGAGAATCGGTGTACCGAACAGGCGTGATAGGACTCACCGACGGAGAGTCACTATGCATATCTGTGGACATGGTAGGTTTGAATTCCCTATTGGTATTTGCTGTACGGTTCATAGTATTGGCTGCTGCGGTATTCTCAACCGTGCTGCCGCTGTGCGTGCCGTAGTCATGAACCGTTTTGATTGGAGATGCACCGTAATTTGTCTTTGGATAATTGGAGTCGAGAGGCTTTTGCTGTGATGCGCGGTATGGGGTAGATACGCTCTGCGCGTATTCCTTACCCGTCTGGGCATCATCACTTCTAGTGTAGACTCGCTGCTGCACAGACTTATCTGGAACTGCTGCTCCGATTGCGCCCTGCGGGTCGGCATAAGTCTTTACGCCCATCTACCCATAGTCAGCATAGGCCATTCCTTCTTTGACTGCGATATCTTCACGGGGTGAAAACTGATTTTCGTTATGATGAGGCATCGGCTGGTAGCTTTCGACGCCCTGCATCTTTTCCACCGTTCCGCCAAGTCCGTAGGTGTATTGTGGAGCAACACGCGGCTCATGGGATTCTTCGTAATGAACCGAGGGCATTGCGGAGGCGGTTTGTGTAGGGTTTTCAGCGTCACCGTTCCCGTGAGTGAAGTCTACCTTTTCGAGGTTATTTGCACTTTCACGCAAGTCCAGGTGGCTGTTCTTGCTCACCATGCCGAGATGAGATTGTTCGCGTTCTTTGATTTCCTGCGACTTTCGGTCAATCTCTTTGCGGCGTTCCTCTTCACGCTTACGATGCTCTTCTTCCCGTGCCCGGTCAATTTCCTGACGACGCTGTTCAGCCTGTTCGCTGGCAGCTTTCTCATAGATGTTCGGTTCCTGCCGCTCATAGGGGTATGACGGAAGTTCGTTGCTCTCCCCTCCCCTGCCGTAGCTTTCCGGTAGAGTGGTCGCATTTCTATAATGGTCCTCATGGCTAGGCTCTTCACGGGCTGCGTGGTAATCCGTACTAGGAACGCTGGGTTGGACGCTCTGAGGGACATTCTGTGCGGGCTGGTCGTTATGCTCCTCGTGGTACTCTTCCGGCGTGGTAGACTGATAGGAGGTTTTGGTATACGCCGCGCTCTGGCGGGCGACACTCTCGTTCTGTTCCTGCTGGCGCTTTTCCCGCTCACGGCGTTCCTTGGTTTTTTTGGCTTTTGCCTTCTCCGCCTTCTCCGCCTTCTTCTTGTTTTCCATCTCCTGCTCGGCCAAGACCATTTCCCAGTCCTGTTCAATCAGGTCGTCGTAAAACTCACCGCGCTCATCAGCAGGTTCATCTTCTGTAGAGACATCTACATCGGAAACCTCTACCGGTTCGGTGTCTTCGTCAAAGTCAATTTCCAGCTCCTGTTCTTCCTCATCTTCATCAGGCTCTTCGGCTGTAGCTGCTGCCTTCTCAGAAGCAGCCTCTTCCAGAGCGTCAGAAATTGCCTTTTCACGGTCTTCATCTACGCAAGGGTTGCTGTTCGAATTCTTCTGCTCAGGCCCGTCAGCGGCGTAATCTGCCGCCGTTTCGGAAGCTTCGAAGATGTCGTCATCGTACATCGCTTCGTTTTTCATCGCTCACTATCTCCTTTCCGAGCTTTTTCAAAGCCGTTGTGTTCTTCGATATTTCCTTTGAGCATTTCATCGACATAGTTCTCGAAGTCCTCTTTCGTGACTTCTCTCATTTTGTCGTACTGCTCGAAAGCTTGATTTTCCTGTTCTTTTGCCCGCGCCCGGATTTCACGCAGCTTCTCTTCGGTGAACTGCGGACCGTGTACGAACAAATCGTTCTGCGCCAATGCCAGACCTGTGCTGATGCGACGGACCTTTGAGATATCTGACGCAATCGCTTTGCGCTGTTCTTGCAGGCTGTCCAGTTCTTTCTTTGTGGTGTTCACATTGTCCAGCGTGTTTGCGATGTTCTCAACGCAGACAACTTTCTTGTGTGCATTCGCATCGTATACCATGATAGGGGTCTTGGCATAGCGCCCGGAGAATTTATAGAACACGCCCATCGCATGGTTGTAGGTGTTTATCTGTGCTTCGTGTTCCGCCTTGAAAGTGTCTTTCTGGTCGTCCGGGAGTTTGTCAAGCTCATCTATTACACCTTGCGTTGCCTCCCACTCTTGGATGGCGGTGTGCAGGCTTTCGATACGGCCGAGAAAAGCCTTCTTCTTGCGAATCTCGGTTGATACCTTTGCCAGTTTCGTAGAAAGTTCATTGCTCCTGTCTTGGATATCCGAGACTTCTTTGATGCCCATTTCAGAGGCAAGCGTTGAGGTCTCATACATCTTTTGCAGTTTCCAATCACGCGGCGCGTATATCGGTGAGTGCGGAAACTGCATTGCTCCGACTTGGTCCTCGAACAGCTTATCATCTACGCGAATAATCTTGACTGCAACCAGAATCAGCATCTCGACATTGCTGCGCCGATGACCGGCAGCATCGTATCGCGTCACCTTGTAGAGAGGGTCGTCCCTCATCTTGGATGCTTGCTTTTGCTTTTGGGCTGCCAGCAGCTGCGCTTCACGCCACCGTGCTCGTTCCTCGGCATCATACCGTTTCCGGGTATCGGCCTCTACTTTGCGCGTTTCGTTGGCGGCTTCCTTGGCTTTCTGTTCTTCGTAAGCCTTTTTCTTTTCAGGGTCCCACTTGGCTTCCAGATATGCCTTGGTGTACTGCTCGCCGAGCGTTCTATCTCGAATCGCTTTCTTGCTGTATGGGGTCTCCCATTTCACATATCCGGCGTGTTGTTCATCGACCTTGTATCCGCTCGCAGTCAGGATACTTTTGAAGGTTGCCCAGTCAGAGCTGACCGATGCAGCTTTTTCAAAGTCGTCCTTTACTTTCTGCTTCCAGCTTTTCCCCTGCCGCTTTGCACTGATTTCACCGATGCCGCTGGCTTTCCCCTCGAACTCAATTCCTTTGTCTGGAATCGGTTCGATGCCGTACTGCTTTCCGATTTCATCGGAGACTTTCTTGATGCGCTCGTACTCTGCTACGGAGCGGTGATACTTCTACCCATACTCGGAATCGAGTGGATACGCATTGAATACGATGTGGTTGTGCAGGCAGCTACTGCCTTCAACATGAGTGCTTACAACTGCTTGGTACTGGTCGCCGCAAATTTGCTCGACCAGCTGCATCCCCATCTGATGGACCAGAACGGGGTCTTTGACATCAGGAGGAAAGCTTTGTATCAGATGCCACGCTTGTGCGGGCTTGCCACTCGTATTGCGTTCTTTGCCTCCGTGCGCTGCCAAGTATTTCTCTTTTGTTTCCAAAAACTGGTTTTCACAGAATGTCGGGTTGCAAAGATATCCTTCAACGAACACAAACTGCTTTGTCTTGTTCGGATTTTTGATGTAGCGCATCGCATCATTCAGGTCATTTTTATTGCCAATAAAGGTGGTCTTTTTAGGATTTTTGATATAAGCCAGGGACTTTTCAAAAGTGTTTCGAACACTGTGGATTTGCGTATACGCCATCTATTTATTCTCCTTTCTTTGCGTTTTTTGTTAGTCATTCTGCTTTGAATTATTGGCGCTCTGCACTCTTCCATTCCCGGACGAGTCGCCGCGCCGTTTTGGTGATTTTCTTCCGCTGTTCTGTGTATTGCATCAGGAGGGCTGCATATAACTCATTTAGCTCCTGATACTGGGCTTCGAGTTTCGCTATATCTTTGCCTGTAACCGTGTTCGTCATAGAAACGCCATCCGTCACGCGTTTGACATTGTCTGAAATCTGTACGAGGGTTTCAATAGCTTCGTTGAGGTCGTCTGATTGCCAAACAAATTCGGGAGTCGGCGGTTGGTTCCCAACGCACATCATTATGTAATCGCTGAGTGTCATTCCCTTACTCGTAGCTTTTTCCATCATATTCTGCTTTTTCTTTGGCTCAACCCAGATGCGAATACGCTCCGTCTTCTTATTCTTTTCAGGTTCCACCTCTTTCACCTTCTTAGATATATGTCATCTTGACATTGTAGTGGCTGCGAGGCGGATATCCAATCTGACTGTCCTCATAGAACCACTTCTTGCCCGCAACGCCTTCATATCGGCTACATCTATTCTTGTGTGTATGACCTGAGAAATACGCAGCTGGCACTGAAACCGCCTCTTCTTCGATATCGCCATTATGCCAGTCACGCCAAGGATTATGAGAGAGTACTATCAGGTTTTTACCTTCGGCCTCGCAGCGCTTTACCGTTTCTTTGTAGAGCTTATCAAAAATATTGCTTTGGATTTGGTCTTGGCGTCTGGTGGTCAACACTCTCAGATACATGCCGGTACAGGCGTTGAAATAATCGTTCTGACCGGAAAAACCGAGACCTCCGAGAACAACGGCATTCTCTTCTGGGATGTCATAGGTTTCGTTCTGGAGGAAGACGATGCCTAGGTCGTTAAAAACTTCATGCCATGCAGCAATGATAGCTTTCAGGTTTGGTTTGATTTTCTTGTCCACATCGGTCCACTGCTGGTCAGCAGTCCAAAGTTCATGGTTGCCCAGCGTCACGATAATGTGGCCCGGTTTCCAAAGTTGTACCAGGCGACTGTAGAACAGCTTGCCAATGTGGATGCTCTCGCAGGTATCACCCATAATGAAAAGATAGCCGTCATCGTCATGAGGCATCGTTGATGCAAAAACTTCATCCACTATGGCCGAAATAATTTTACCAAATTCTTCCACCGGCATTACATCCGGCAATGAGTCGAAATCAATTTTGTGTTCCACATGGATATCAGAGACATAATAAAGCATTTAGGCTTACTCCTTTCCTTGTTTGTTTTCTGGAAAATGGCATCGCGCCTTTTGGTGAGCGCAGCGAGCTGGGGTTCCCGCTTGCGGGACATTTTGAGCCGTGAGGAGGCCGCAGGCTCCGAACGGCTCATCAGGGGTCAGGGGGCAGCGCCCTCTGCAAGCAGTCAGCAGGGCCCTGCTGGCGTTGCTTGTTAATCTCCAATTTCATCGTTTTTAGTATACCACCGAACTATTGAAATGTCAACATTGCGTTAATTGTTAGTCCGTTATTTTGGCCTTGCATGCTCCATGTTGCGCCCTCTTCTCGTGCCATTGCCCTGCTCCATTCACCACGCTACCCACCATGAAACGAGGTACATTGGAAGTAATCTGGACTATAGTTCCTGTCTGGCCTTGAAATAGCTTGGGTCTACCTCAGATTCTCCCATAACGCTTCTGCATCTTTCTTTTGGGTAAAACAGTACTACTGAACGCCGTTCGGTGGGGATATCTCCGCAAACAGTACTACTGAATGGCACTTTAGGCATACTGAAACCACATTCGGTGGGTATATCTCCGGGAATAGTACTACTGAACGGCACTTTAGTTATACCGAAACCGCGTTCAGTAGGTATATCTCTGGAAACAGTACTACTGAATGGCACTTTAGTTATACCGAAACCGCATTCGGTGGGTATATTTCCGCAAACAGTACTACTGAATGGCGCTTTAGTTATACCGAAACCGCATTCGGTAGGTATATCTCTGGAAACAGTACTACCGAACGGCACTTTAGGCATACTGTTTTGTTTCCTGCCTCCTCCTCTGCCGCATTCTCCGCTTATCCTGAGTTAAGACTCCTTTTCCGTGAACCAACTAACAAAAGTGTCATTTGTGTTGACTTAATATCAAAAAGCGCGTATAATACTTGTAGTGACCTTTTTGGAATGGAGGTGAAAGCTTTAGAATGAAAACGAAAGAAAAGTGTGTGACTCGAGTTCTTCGCCAAGAGGAACGCTATAAAAGCGACATCGAATACCGGGCCTATGGTTTCCCCTCGGAAGTCCTTAGCCTGATGCCGGAGGACTTTGGCCGTCCGCTTACCGTCACCCTGATGGAGAAGACTTATGCCAAGAACAACAACTTGAATTGCTACTTCGAACTTACTGATGATAAACTCGGAGCACACAAGATTATCTTGACCACAACTCCTCTTCGAAATTACAAGCCCATCCATAGCACTATCGATATGCGCAAGGTCCCGCTTGGAACAACCATGACGATTACACTTGGTGAAGGCAAACATGAATATATCGTATGGCTTAGAGCCACTTTGAATAAATAATGAACCACAACAAAAAGCCCGCAAGCCGGTAGTTGATGCTACCTTGCCTGCGGGTTATCTTTTTGTCTTTTAAGTGTTTTCTACACGGGAGGAATATTTGGTTCGTATCTTTGAAGAGCCGTCACGCTCTCACGGGACTGCTGGCAATTCTCAATAGTGAAGCCAGTCACCTTGGACGAGGTTATCATCATAACCACCGCCACCACGGTAGATGTCGATAGCTTCAAAGAGAACCTCAGAGACTTTGTCATCGGTATTAGCAAAGAGAGCTGCGGGTTCCGATTCTGGGAAAGTAAGACCATAGAGGAGGTTGAGAGCCAACGCATAGCTTTTCTTCCCGAAAGAGGTCATCCAAGAATCGCGAAGCGCGTTCTTGCGGAGTTCCCCATCTACGAGCACATCACTGATATGGGAACGCAAGGTATCGTCTGCACCAAGTAAATAGTAGATGCAGTCAGTCTGCTTATCGCCGCTGACCATATCCGCGAAATACTCACGATGTTCGTCACTCATAAATACGAGATTCATAGTCTTCTCCCCTTCCCTGCTTTTATTTTGCTGCTACATTCAAGCTCCTACACACTGGATTGTTGAGCAACATTCCCATCACGATATAGCGGTAGGACTTTACTCGCCCGCTTTCAATAGTCGTAGCGATACGCTGCTTCTTGGCAATCTCCTGCATAAGCTCTATTTGGGCATTGGTAAAATACAACGACACTTGCGGGTACTGCTTATCATCAAGACTTGTGCCGATGTATGCTTCTATGTCTTTCAACGGCGGGAAGATATAGAAAGTGTCTCGACTTGCGGTTATAGCAGACACTTTTTCATGGTATTCTTTCGTGTCGGCCATAACGCAGTTGTCCGCACCTACCTTCATCATCTTTGCGAGTTCCTCCTGCAAGATGAGATTTGTCATCGTGCCGACTCTTAGTCCTTCGCCCGCTGCTTCAGTTACTACTGCTTCTCTTACGCGCATTCCGAGGCGCATATTCACTTTAACTTTTTCTTCGCTCATAATACACCTTTGCCAGCGAACAGACTTAGTTTGCGGAGCTTTCAATCATGTCTCGGAGCTGCGTTGCCTTTTCAATCAGCTTGTTTAGCGTTTCGATATCCTGCCTGCGCTCGTCCTCGGTCATATCTTTCAGATGCTTCTTATAGTTTTTGTTATCAAGAGCACCTTTGTCCACTTTATCAACAACATCTTTTAGACGGCGCTGGACAAAAGACATTCGCTGCGTCTTCACCTTTTTGTCAGCCTTTGCCTCTTCTTTTGCGACTGCCGCTGCGCTTTCTATTTCCTTTACGGCTTCGTTGTCTTGGGCTTCAACAGCCTCAGCAACTGCATCGCGTTGCTGCTGGAAGTTGGCAAGCCTGCTCTCAAAGTTCTGGTATGCGGCATTAAGCAATTCCTCTGCTGTGTTGCCATCCTTTTCCTTGACGGCTTCTTCGATGTCTTCACGGAAAGCATTCTTCACAAGCTGGCGCTGCTCTGCGAGATAGCTGCTCTCAGTATCTTCATCATGGCAATCCACTGCAAAAAGACGAGCAAAACAATCGGCAATCTTCTGTTGCTGGTCTGGTTCAAGGCGCACATAGTTATCGCACTCGGCGCGGGTCAGTTGCTTGTGGTTCAGCATTTCACGCAGAGTCGCATTGAATTTTTCTTCATCCTCAACGCGCAGGTCCTTATCCATGTTCTTGGTTGCTTCCGGAGCAAGCATTTTAACAGCCTTCTTCGCATTCGCTTCCGTCATATTGTACGGGTCAAGCTGTAAGAACTTTACGAAATTGGCGATTGCTTTTCTGCGAATCGCTTCATTTGCAAAGCCGCCGCGCACCTGCAGGTTTGCCGAGTAAAGTAAGACCTTCTTTTCGTTCTCAGTGAGGTCACTGGTTACGACATGGCAGTTATGAATCGTGTTCCAGTTTGCATTACCCTTTTCAGCAAGAGATTTGATAGCAAGATAGCGGCGTTCCCCGGATAGAAGCACATACTTTGTTTTTCCATCAACCACCTGCGGAAAGACAACCAAATTGTGCATTAAGCCGTTTCGGTCAATATCCTCGGCAAGTGTTTTAATGTCTTCTTCGGTGTCAGCCTGTCTAAAAATCTCATTGTCGGGGTTGGTTTTGATGTCACTAAGCAAGATATCCTTAGCTGCGTATTCTATGTTTTTCTTGACGCCGGCCATTGCATTAAGCATAGCAGCACCGGCTTCACCGTTGTTTTCATTGATTTTGTTGACTACCGCGTCTGTTGGCAGTGCCCGCTTTTCAATCGGCTTTCTTTTTGCTCCTGCTTTCTTCATTCCCATCTTACTTCACCTCCAAGCGCTTCTTGAGTTCTTCATATGCTTTGACATATGCTTTTGCTACTGGCTGCGTTTTTGCCATATAGCAAACTGGTTGACAAAGAGAAATCGATGTCTTAACAGTCTTGCTGCTAGGAATTACAACGCTGAATAATGAAGAGCCAAGAACTTCCTCGTAATGTCCCTGAATCTTCTTTTCTGTGGCCGCGTTCTTATCAAAGTTCACCAACAATACCCCTGCGCCCCTTAAGTGTGAGTTAGGGCTCTTTTGCATGTTGATGCACTCAGAGTAAAGACGGAAAGCAGATTCTTCGGAATTATCATCGCAACAAGCGGGAATCAATACATAATCCGCAGCAAAAAGAGCATTGGACAGCAAGAGGCTATCACGCGTTGGCTGCGTATCAATAACGATAAAGTCATAGTCATCACGCACTTGATTTACGAAGTAATACAAGAACTCGCCTTTTGCTTTTACTTTTCGTGGGTTTCCTTCCGGCAAGTCTGCTGCATCCTGCATCAGGGTTATCATACGGTCACTAATCCGAGTTGTTTGATAGTCACAAGGAATCATATCGACATTCTCGTATTCAGTTTCCCAGATGAAGTCTTTTGTTTGACGCCATTTGTAAGCATCGAACATATCATACAGGGATTTTCCATATAGTTCTTCACTCTCAATGGTCTTACCGCTGAGAGCTTTTGTGAGGTTTCCCTGAGGGTCTGTGTCAATGCAAAGAACTCTCTTGCCCTCATCGCCCATCAGGTACGCAAGGTTGGAGGCCGTGACTGTCTTTCCCGTGCCACCTTTCTCTATCGCAATGGTAATAATTTTTGCAGCCATATATGTGTCCTCATTTCGGTGTTGTAGGATAAATCAAAATATCCTGTTGCTATATTTTTATATTAAAAGCAGGAAACGCAATCAAATGGCTTGCGCCCTGCTTCTTGGCTTGCTGTATTGGTCGGGCTTCAAGTTCACCCGTATATCACTCGTCAAATAACGGACAAAGCTCCAAACCGCCATCGCACTTTAACAAACGGCGGTATGCTTCACGGTGAATGCATTCCTTGCGGTCACACTTGCTGCATTCAGTAGGAGCACATTCACCGTACTCGGAGAACCAGGTACGATAGCACTTATCGCTCACATAGCCAGCCAACGCCGCTGTGAACTCATAGCCGTCGTCGGGGTTGCCATTCGGTACATCTATGAAGTTTCTTTCGGCGTCATAAGTTGCTTCACAATCAAACAGCTTGCGGAACCTAAGATATCCTTCCTGTGTGATACGGTCCTCTGAATCCCAGACTATGTCTGCATTCACCTCAACTTCGCCGATGATGATAGAGCAATCGTAGTCGTTAGAGCGGGAGTTCAAAAGTTTTAACAGAGTCATAGTACGCACCTCATTGTTGTTTTTTTTAGCACTGTTTCCAGCGAATGAGATTCTTTTATTTCGAGTTTAGGTGAGGTGCAAATTCATTTTATTCTGTTGCTGTTACTGTAATTATTATACTACCATTATCAGTGATGTCAACACATTTTACACTTTTCGTTTTCTTTTGCAGTCCATTTCGCAGTACTTTTAGTTGGCACTTTCAAAATCAAAATATCTTGTTGCTGTTATTGCTATTTCCGTTCTGGACCGTGCGTTCAGGCCGCACGGTTGCCGGTTGCCGAAGAGAACACGCTATATCTATAACCGCAAGCTCAGGCAAGGATGATTCCTCAAAATATTCTGTTGCTGTCATAAACAAATAACAGCAGGGAATAGCTTCGTTTCCGTGTTCTTGTTATTACGCACTTGCACCCTCTCAGTGAACAAAAAAAAGAAACCCACCGATTCCGGCAGGCTTCTGCTTAATACTATCAGTTGTCAAATACGGACATATCGAACTTGAAGGCATCATTCAGTCCACTGTCTGGGTTGAGGCTCTTCCATTTCATTTGTCCATCTGCTATCAGCGATGTGCTGTTCTCAATCGTTTCGTTATAAACAACAGCCCTATAATACTGCGCAGATTTATCTACTCCATTCGGGGCGTTTGCCACATTCTTCTTGTGGATGTTGATAACCTTTAAGCCCAGACCAAGAGCCCATGTACGCAGCCCGTTGTTATCAGCGCTGATGCGCTTCAAGCATGCCAGCATATCCTCGGCTTCATCGCGGCGTTTTTCGTTCGTTAGAATCTTCGAGGTATATGTAAAGATATCATTCAGAGAATTTTTCTCTTCTGCTGTCAGCTTGTCCTCATAAGTCGAAAACTCTGCCATGCTCTTGATAATGCCAATCAGTGAACGCCACTTCTTGCGCCATTCTTCGGAGCAGACATTTTCAGGAAACTCTGGGATTATATTCTGTTGCTGTACTGGCACTTTTTCGTCAGATGCGGCCTTTGCTTTCTTTGAGTGGGCTTTGGCTTTGGGGATAACTTCGGTATCCGGTATCTGTGCATCATGCTTAGCCCGCACAAGAGCCATTTCTTCCTTGCTTTTGTACTTGATGAAAATATAGAGATACTTGTATTTCCGTTCGCCTTTTTCTCGCACAGGGACATAGTCAAACCAAATATCTGTCAACAGGTTAATTTCTTCTTTCACCGGTGCAAGAACATTGCGTTGAAATTCGCCATATGTTTTATATTTTTCAGAGAGCGGCTTTTCTCGATTGTATTTTTCTTCGTCCTTTTTTTTGCTTTTTCCGTTGTTCTTTCTTTCTTCATTTCGAGGTGCAGAAAGCAGGCCCTTGAATTCGTCCATATCGAACCTTTTGTACTTGAACCCGGAAAGGTCTGTCATGCCTTTAATAAATTCTGCTAATTTGTCATTGCCTTTGTTCTTCTCGAGCAAATCGGAGAAATCAGGTCTGTCATGATACTTTCTTCGCATATCAGCAGTCACTGGTTCAAAGACAAGACCGTTATTGTACCCGTAATTACGGTTCCCATTATCGTAAGATAGGATTATCTCATAGATGCGCATGGAATAGGTTGAACGCATCATCAAAAGATAATCGATGTTATAACTTGTGTAGTTGCTCGTCAACTGCGCAATGTCTTTCCAAATCTCCGGATTGAATTTCATCCGAATCTCACGCTTGCCTAAATCAATCTTAGTACCTCTATCCAGCCAAAAGACCTGCGTGTAGACTTGGTCATCTTCTTCATCTTGTACCCAAAACGAACGAGTGCCAAGATTCTCCACTGTGTCCTTCAGATAGAGAGAATACGACTTGTCCATCATTTTGACGCCGGTCAACTTAGCAAACTCTTGGAAAGAGATACTGTAAACCTTAGACGCGTCCAAATCGTGCTTTTGGTCGATTTTACTCATCAGCAAGAACAGCAGCTTCTGTTCAGTACGGGGGAGGGAATACTTGGTTCTTTGAATCAGGTTGTTGCTTTTGGTGACAGTAGAACCCATCCCATAAGGCATCAACTCGCGCTTTTCGATGGCTGCTTTCTTCGCCTTGGCTTCTTCGTCTGAAAGGACTTCGCCGACGATAGCTTCGGTATTTTCTTCGCTTGTGGAATTCTTTTTACTCATAATCGGCATCAAACCGTGGCACTCGATACGCTGCGATATGCCGTTGGTTTTTCCCTTTCTTAACCGTCAATTTCATACGGGTACACTACAGACATTATACTGTACTTATGATACAGTATCTCTATCGTAAAGTCAACAATGTATCATTATGGAAAACGGAATGATGACTTTTTCCCTGTCATTTTTTCTACCCATAATTATAGATTTATATCTTTATTATTTATCTATTTATTATATATAGAAGAACATGACATTTTTTCAGGGAAGCAAGGAGGGTAATTCCTGCAAGCCATGAGAGAAATTCAGTTTATCAAGGAGAGTAATACACACGAGCCAAGAGATTTCTTCAGGGTAAATGCTTTTTTTCTCTGAAAAAATCTCTTTTTTCGTTTGAAAGAATCTCATAGGTGAGACTTCACTTGTCGAAGCAGCTTACGCCTAAGTGTTCCAACCGGTGGATATCTTAATCATAGAGCAGTAGGGAAGGAGATGCTCCTGTTCTGAAGGCAGTCTGTTTTTTACCCTCTACGCGTTTTTGCTCTGAAAAAATGTCATAGTTGATTCTTCTGTCTCCGTTCTGCACTGACGCTCTGGCATAGGCTGTTTCTGAAAAGAGAGGCGCTTCCCCGTCCGGTGAACGATGGCATCCAGTCTTTTGGATGCTGGCGGCGTTAAAATCTTCGTCGGATTTTTTACCCTGCAAGAGGATGTATAAATCTCATTTTGCTCAGAAAATGCGCAAAATCTGTATAAAACGCGGAAAAATTACAAAGCGTATAATAAATTGAGGGTAAATGCGCCCGTGTAAAGCATAAATCCTTAACACTAGCTAAGATAGGGTGGACTACGAACTATGACATTTTTTCAGAGTATGGGAAGTAAAATTTATATGACGAATAAGCGTCAAAAAACTGGCGCTATCCGTGACAAAGTGACTTTTAACGATGAGAAATTTTCCGTTGAAAGGTAGAAAACGGTAAAATTCTTTCTGTTGGGATACAAATTGCCGCATGGGATATGCCAACAACAAATACCATGAATGTTGGTTTTGAACTGCTGCAATTCATCCGAGCAGGGATTCATCCGTTTGCTGGTTAGAAACTTTGATGAAGCAAAATGCCTTAATCACAGATACAAACTGTATAATAT